>CEQM01135731.1_pt1 | contig 41680 bp, 37 predicted proteins | sample 531111 | NCBI WGS metagenome assembly CEQM01 (sample SAMEA2621278, study PRJEB7988) | marine metagenome | biome: marine biome (ENVO:00000447); feature: deep chlorophyll maximum layer (ENVO:xxxxxxxx); material: "saline water (ENVO:00002010), including plankton (ENVO:xxxxxxxx)" | depth 120 m
TAAATAGCAGTACCTGTGTTACCACCATTACAAAGAACATCAGTAGTTTCTACTGAAATTTCTAATTCACTTGGCCATTCTATTTCATATGTAACAACTTCTTCCTGACAAATATATTCTGATTCATTAAACAATGTTACAGGGTCATCAATACAATCAATAGAAATAATAAAATAAAAAGTACTACTTGTTCCATTTTCTGGAATAGGAATATCATATTGATCTTGAATACCTGATATTGGATCGGATGAGTCAAGAATAAAGCCATCTCCATCAGAATCATCACCAACTAAATCACCTGAAGGTAAAGGTGTATTCCACTGTTCTTCTGTAAAAATTACAATATTATCGCCTTGAAATCCAACATCAGTATATTCATATGAATTATCACCTAAAATAGGGTTTTGAGGTTGAACTGATGCAATTTGAAAACAACCATCTCCACATAATGGAAGATTAATAGCAACATATTTAGTAAACTCAATTCCATCAAATTGTGTTGAATTAGTCTGATACCATGATTCAGAATTCAAATCTTCATTCTCATATTCAACTGTAAAATCATAAGATAAAATTGTATCGATATTATTCTCTGTATCTGAAATAAAATTGACAAAATTACAATCTTGAGATTTACTATAATTTGAAAGTAAAAAACAAAAGAAAAATAAAATCAAATAGTTATAACTACTGCTTGTAAACAAATTCAACATAGTGGCCTTAAACATCTTAAAAAATCGATTCTATGATAAGAGATACAATTTACTAAATATGAAGTAGTATTTAAAATAAATAACTAATTATTATAATCTTTTATTTAAATTTTCTTGAATATATTCAAAATCCGTGGTTTTTATCCATCCATCTTTACCGTCTGAAAGAGAAATTCTTGACCATGTATCTAATTTATCAATAATTTTAAACTTTACACCTTCATGAATAATAAAGTAATCTTCAGAAGATTCTGTTGGGGCAGTTTTCACATATGCATTAGGCTCAACCAAGACAGCTTCATTATTAGCAACAAAAGAGTTACTATAGATTGTAAAACATAATGCAATTAAAAATAATGGAACAGAAACAAGTAAAGCTCTGAATGAATGTAGTCTTTTTTCAAAGGAAGTAGAATTTAAAAAAAATATAAACAAAATCAAGCTTAAGTATAGTAGAGAAACAAAAACAATTCCCCATTGCGAAGAATTAAAGTAAGACTCTATAGCAGAAACCATTCTTGATATAATAAATTTTGGCACATCCTCAATATCATCTATCAACTGAGTTTTCACAACAGCAATATTATGATTTACATCTGCATCTTTAGGCCTTAGGACCTTAGCTTTTTCATAATATAATCTTGAATAACCTAATTTATTTAATCGGTAATAACAATTACCAATATTGTAATATAATGTGAAATTATCAATATCAGTATTCACGATAGACTTATAACCTTCAATTGCTTTTACAAATTGATTAGAACTATATAAATTATTAGAAGAATGAAAAATAGAATCTGAATTATTAGCAGTAACTAAATAAGATGAATAAAAAAATAATATAAGTATCAAGATTTTTCTCATAGCATTGTATCTATTTTTTTTATAATTTTTATAGATTTCTTATACACATCATAGTTTATATCACCTTCATGAGGAGAATATTTACATTTTTCTAGATATTTGATTATTGAAATATAATCTACTATTAAATCTTTTCGAATATTACTTTTTGTTAATATTTTTTGAATATTATCAATACCTAAATCTGCTTTATTAAGTGAGAATTTTTGAGCAATATAATGAAAAAGGACATATAATAATTTTGATTGAAATTCTTTGTATTTTTTCTCTTCCAACAACTTATTAAAACTCTCTAAATCCTTAAGTACATCTGCTAAGATAGACCTTTTATACAATGTTGAAAAATCTATAAATTTTTTCTTATTTAGTATCAATAAAACAAATAAACAAACTGCTAATAAAATACATAAATAAAAAAGAATTGAATAAGTAAAATTCTTATTAATGAAAAATGAATTATAATTAGTCTTAATAAATTTAATATCTTCATTTAATAGTCCTATTTTTTCTTTGTTTATTTTATTTAAAATATATGATTGATCCACTTGTTGATTACCACCAACTTTAATATTATGCTCTTTAGAAGATAACAGAACATAGCTTTTTGTTTTTGGATTAAAAAAATTAAAAGTTACAGGTGGCATATTATAAGTACCCTTATACCTAGGAACAAGCAAATACTCTTCTTTTTTATATCCCTGAACACCTTTCTCACTAATTCTTATTTTATCTAAATTTTTTGGCTCAAAAACTTCCAATTGAGAGTCAAAATTTAATTTTGGAGTATTAATGAAATTTAAATTACCTTTTCCAGTTAACTTTACAATGTATGTTGCAGATTCATTTATATTAATCGAATCTTTATCTAGCTCAGTAGATAAATTAAAATAACCTATAGCACCTGAAAAGTCATCAGGGCGACCATCTTTTGGAAGATCTAATACATTTATTTTAATTTTTTTTGACACAACTGTATAGTCAACATTTTTACTAGTGCTAAAAAAACCTCCACCTCCAATAGGAACACTAGCTACTAAATCATAACTTAATTCCTCAATAGTCTGCATTCCTGATACTTGCGGTGTTAATAAAACTTGTTTAATAATTGCATAATTATAATTTTCTCCTTTAAAATTTCGTTTTTTTGTCTCTGTATTTACTTCTAAATCATTGACTAGAAAATTAGTGTAATTAATAGAATTTTGAGAAAGACTCCCTATTTGTAGGTTAAAATATATTGTATATGTTAACACAACTGGCTCTCCAACATAACATGTAGTTTTATCTGATTGAACATCAAGATGAACTTTTCTCGAAACTATATTTTGGGGTGTATTTGGTTTTTTAGGCACACTCCCTTTAACAACCTGAATTGTAATTGGCTTACTACCAATAGTCTTTCTTTTAACTTCAATGGTAGCCGGAAGAATTGTAAACATTCCTGTTTTTTTAGGCTTTAAAATATATGAATAAACAGTTTCTTGACTAAAATCACCATTCACAATTGAAGTACTTGTAGACTGACTAGGTCCTCTAACTATTTGGAAGTCTGTAAAAGCTGGAGGGGAAAAGTTTTTACCACTATCATCCAACACAAAAGATATTTTAAAACTTTCATGTAAACCAACTTTTCTTTGGTCAACCTTAACTTCAAGATTTTGTGAAAATAAAAAAGGAGTTACATATAATAATATTAAAGTAAAATATAATCTCATAATCACCAATCTTTTTCTATATTTTTATTAGATGTGTTGATTTTTAACTTTCGCATCTCTTCTTGAACTTTCTGTTCCTCTCTTTCCAAAGCATCTAATATTCTTTCAATTTCCTTCTTTGACAAATTATCACCATCTATTTTTGACTCCTGATTATTTTTTGAATCATCATTATCTCTATCTTCATTATTCCCATTATTTTGATTATCAGTTTCATTATCTTTATTATTGTCATCATTTTCACCATCTGTTTCACCAGAGTTTTGCTCTTTTTTCTCTTCTTCATTTTGTTGATTTTGATCATTTTGTTGATTTTGATCATTTTGCTGTGGTTGATTCTCTAATAATGACATAGCTTTAGATAAATTATATCTTGCTTGTTCATCAGCGGGATTGATACGTAGACAATCTTTATATGAAGAAATAGCTTCTTCTAATTTTTGTTGTTTTAAAAAATTATTTCCAATATTATAATAAGCCTCAGATTTAGTAATTATATTTTCTGTATTTAAAATTAAATCATTTAAAACACTTAAAGATTCATCATATCTATCTTGTTTAAATAAAGTAGCAGCTAAATTAAATTTCGCTTCTTCAAAGTTTTTATCATGAGATAATGACTTTCTATATTGCACTTCTGATTCTGCAAAAAGACTATTATTATAATTTTCATTTCCGTCTCTAGCAATACTTCTCTCATTTTGTGAGAAAACAAAAAGAGAAAGCAAAAGAAAAAAGAAAAAAACACTTTTAATCATTATTTAATTATTTTTCTAATAAAATTAATTTTCTTTTGAGTTAATATCAAGTCTATCAATAGAAAGAATAAAGCAAAAGCTAAAAACCATTGAAATTGATCTTCATAATCTGAATAAACTTCTTCATCTTCAATTGACTTATCCAAATTTTTCATATTATTAAATATAAACTCTACTGCATCACTTGTATTGTTAGTCTTTATAAATGAACCGTTGCAAAATGAAGAAATTGACTGTAAAGCTTCTGAGCTTGATTTAGAAATCACAACATCTCCATTTTTATTTTTCTTATAATCTAATTTTTGTACATTCTTTACCGGTATTGGACCACCTGCTTGAGTACCAATATTAATTGCACAAATTACTGTATTTTTCTCAACTAAACCTGTAATTTCTTCCTGATAATCCCCTTCGTGTTCTTCACCATCCGAGATAATATAAATAATTTTACTTCTTTCATCATTATCAAAAAATGAATTTGATAATGAAATTGCACTTGAAACATCTGTTCCTTGAAGCTGCAACATATCAGTATCAATACTTTTAATTAATAATTTAGCCATAGAATAATCCAAAGACAGAGGCATTAATGGTAATGCTTCGCCAGCATATACTATAATACCTATCCTATCAGAAACTAAATCATCAATTGCTTTTGATATAATTTGTATACTTTTTAATAGTCTATTTGGAGCAACATCTTCAACCAACATACTTTTTGATATGTCTAAAGCAAATACTACATCTACTCCCTCTCTTGTCACAGTTTTTAGTTTTGAGCCTAATCTTGGGCCTGCCAGTGCAAAAATCAATAAACAAACAATAATTAACCTAATTATAAAATGTATTATTTTTAAAATACTACTATAATTAGGATTTATCTTTTTAAAGATATCTTTGTTAAATTGATTGTTTACTATATCTCTTTGCCAAATAAAATAAATGTAAAATACAAGAGTTAAGACAAGTATTCCAAAAAAAAGATTTAATAATTCAGGTTTTGCAAAATCCACTACACAACTTTTCTAAAAATAGTATAATCTAATAACAACTCAATAATAAATAATAAAAATGCAATTAGACAAAATACAAAATACTTTTCTGTTACATTATAATATTTAATCTCTTCTATTTCAGTTTTTTCAAGCAACTCAATTTCTTCATAAATTTGAGCTAATTTACTTTTTTTATCTGCTCTAAAATATACTCCCCCAGTTGTATCTGCAACTAATGTTAACATATCTTCATCAATATTAGAGGGAACATTATAATATGTTGGTCGACCAAATACATCTTCGCCTGGATAAGGAGCTGTCCCATAAGATCCAACTCCAATAGTATAAGTTTTTATATTATATTTTCTAGCAATGTTTGCTGCACTAATTGGATCAATAACACCACTATTATTCTCACCATCAGTAAGTAAAATAATTATTTTACTATCAGCTTTACTATCCTTTAATCTGTTAATACAATTGGATAATCCAACACCAATTGCAGTTCCATCTGTTAAAATTCCTGTTTTAACTTTATTCATCATATTAATTAAAATATCATGATCAGTAGTTAAAGGACATTGAGTAAAACTAACAGAGGCATATGTAACTAAACCAATCCTGTCATTTTTTCTCCTGTTTATAAATTCAATCGCTAACTCTTTTGCAGATTCTAGTCTGTTAGGCTTGAAATCTTCAGCTAACATACTACTAGAAATATCCATTGCAATCATAATATCTATACCTTCTTTTTTTAGTGTATCACTACTTACTTCTGTCGATTGAGGTCTTGCTAAAGCAAAAACAAGAAATATAATAGTTAATAGACGAAATATAAATAATAAAGGATATAGTTTTGCTTTGATTCCAAATGACATTTTAGTTGGAATAGTAAATAAAATACTTGAAAATTGATTTTTTCCCTTAAAAAAATAGAATACAATTAAAATTGGTATCAATAATAATAACCAGAAAAAAAGAGGATGTAAAAAATTCATATAATGGTATTTATTCTTTATTGTTTATATTATCAAGATCACCTGCACCATTTGATTTAATGAATAATTGAACACTAGTTAAAAAATCTTTACTCTCTTTTAAAGGAGGTATACCTTTTGCAAATTTGACAATATCATTATTTCTGAAAAAATTAGTAAACCATTGCTCTTTTATATTTAAATCATTTAACATATTCTTTAGTTCATAGGAAGTTGATTCTAAAGCAGAAATATTAAACCTTAACTCTAAGTACCCTCTAAAGATTTCAGATAGTTCAGTGTAAAAATCTTTATATTTTTTACTTTCTAGATATTTCTTTTTTTTCAAATCACTTAATTTATTTAAAAAATACACATCGATTGGAATAGATGGAGTAAGAAAATCATTATTTTGAACTGGCTTTTGATTAAAAAACTTAACATAAGTATATATACAAATACATAAAAATAAAAATAGTAAAAAGTATGGTAAATAATATAATAATTCTCGAGTTAAAAAGGGTATTTTTTTTGGTGGCTTTATATCAAAAAACTTATCCGTTGAATCTAAAGGCATTGCAATAAAATTCATAATTAAAGAATTAGAAAATAGAGTATCATTTAATTGATTTAACACATATATACTATCAATAATAAATTTACCAGTATCGAATGAAGTTAAAAGATAATTTTTGTACACATAAGTATCACTTTGAAAAAACAACAAAGATGACTCTTCATTAATTAAATCAAAATCATTTAAAACTGAATCTCCCAAGGGCCAAATAATATTTTCTTTTTCGACATCATAAACCTTTAATTTTAAATCAAATTGTTCACCAATACGTAAAAAATTTGTATCAGTTTCAATTATAAGACTTTGTGAAAACAATGAACATGAAATTAATAATAATACAAAATATATATATTTCATTTTTTCTTAAATAACTCTAATAATTTGACAACATATGATTCATTTGTTGATATATCAACAATTGAGCCACCTGTTTTTAAAAATGATTTTTTACAATAAATCTCTTTATCATAAAAAGATTTTTGAATATTATTTCTAACTTCTTTATCGGCTGTATCTACCCAAAGATGTGAATCAGTTTCTGGATCAAAAAACAAACTTAAGCCTATAGGAAAAAGACTTTTTTCGAATTTATCATATACTCTTATACCATTTAAATCATGTTTCTTTGATAAAAGATTTAATGATTGTTGAAAATTATTATCAAGAAAGTCAGATAAAATAAATATAATAGATTTCTTTTTGACAATATTATTTAAGTATTGACATGCTTTAGAAATATTCGTTTTTTTTCTCGTAGGTTTAAAATTAATTAACTCTCGTATAATACGTAATATATGTTTTTTTCCTTTTTTTGGAGGAATAAACAACTCAATTTCATCAGTAAAAAATAACACTCCAACTTTGTCGTTATTCTGCATTGCAGAAAATGAAAGAACTGCACATATTTCAGTTATAATATCCTTTTTCAGCATCGAAGTACCAAACAATTCGGAACCTGACACATCTACCATAAGCATTAAAGTTAACTCTCTTTCCTCTTCAAATATTTTAATATAAGGTTCAGACAATTTTGCAGTTACATTCCAGTCAATATCTCTTACATCATCACCAGGAACATACTTTCTTACCTCACTAAAAAGCATACCCTTACCTTTAAATGCACTATGATACTGACCAGTAAAAAGATTATTAGTTAATCTTTTTGTCTTAATTTCTATCTTACGAACTTTTTTTAATAGCTCAGATGTTTCCATTATGGGACTTCGATTGTGTTTAAAATTTTATCAATAACCTCTTCAGTAGTTATATTTTCAGCTTCAGCTTCATAGGACAAACCAATTCTATGTCTTAGTACATCGTGACAAATTGCTCTAACATCCTCTGGTATCACATAACCTCTTCTTTTAATGAATGCATATACTTTTGCAGCTTTTGCTAAATTAATACTTCCTCTAGGAGAAGAGCCAAAATTGATTAAATTTTCTAAATCTTTTAAATTATATTCTTTTGGATTTCTAGTTGAGAATACTATATCAAGAATATAATTTTCAATTTTTTGATCCATATAAATCTGATTAATTAATTTTCTAGAATCAATAATTTTTTTTATTGAAACAACAGGTTTAATTTTTGTTGTTTTTTCTGATAAATTATTTCTAATAATTATTTTTTCTTCTTCTTTCTTAGGATAATCAATAATAGTCTTAAGCATAAAACGATCAGTTTGAGCTTCTGGTAATGGATATGTCCCCTCTTGCTCAACAGGATTTTGAGTAGCTAAAACTAAAAAAGGATTATCTAATGGATATGTTTCATCTCCAATTGTTACTTGTCTTTCTTGCATTGCCTCAAGTAAAGCACTTTGCACTTTAGCAGGTGATCGATTAATTTCATCAGCTAAAATAAAATTTGCAAAAATTGGTCCTTTTTTAATACTGAAATCTCCTGCTTTAATATTATACACTAAAGTCCCAATAACATCAGATGGTAATAAATCAGGTGTAAATTGAATTCGATTAAACTTACCTTTAATAGCACTTGAAAGTGTATTTATAGCAAGTGTTTTTGCTAAACCTGGGACTCCTTCTAATAAAATGTGACCTGAACCCAACAAACCAATTAACAATCTTTCAATCATATGTTCTTGACCTACAATTGTTTTATTTATTTCAAGAAATAAATCATCAATAAAAGCACTTTCTTTAGATATCTTTTGATCAATTAATTCTATATCTTTTGTAATCATTTTCTTAATTTTTTTATTATGTTCTAAATAAGATTTTCAAAGCTATTAAATAAAGTGTATTCAGTCAATATAAAAAACGAAAAAAATTATCTTTTATTACTAAAAGTATTTAAGCAATTATGTAGAGCTTCAGCATTCTCTTTTTTCATTTTAACCAAAGGAAGTCGAACTTGATTTGAATTACATATTTTAAGAAAAGACAATGCTTCCTTAATACCAGATGGATTACCATCGACATATAATAAATCAACACTTTTTAATAATTTATAATGCTGCTTGCTTGCATTATTAAAGTTATCATTTAATGCAGATGTGACCATGTCACTAAAAGTTAATGGAAATACCATTGCTTGTACAGAAATAACTCCAACACCACCTAACAAAATAATAGGTAAAGTCATTTTATCATCACCTGAAATAATCATAAAGTCATCAGGACATTTCGTAATCAAATCCATACATTGAGCAATATTGCCTGATGCTTCTTTGATTGCTATAATATTTGAATATTTATTAGATAAATACTCTACAGTATTAACTTCAATATTTACTGCCGTCCTAGATGGAACATTATACATAATTATATCTACTGGAGATACTTCTGCAATTTTTTCATAATGAAAAACTAATCCTTCTTGAGATGGTTTATTATAATATGGAGACACACAAAGTATAGCTTCTACATTTGATAAGTCAAGATTCTTTATTCTAGCTATCACATCCATAGTGTTATTACCTCCAACACCAATAACAATAGGAATTTTATTTTTTACTATTTGATTTACAAAGTAAATCACTTGATCTTGTTCTTGTAATGAGAGTGTAGCCGATTCAGCAGTTGTACCCATTACCACAAAATAATCAATATTATTTTCAAGAAGATTTTCTATCAATCTTTTAAGTGACGGAAAATCTATAGTATAATCCTCATTAAATGGAGTAACTAAAGCAACTCCTGTGCCTATTAACTTATTGTTTCTCATTGTTTTTATCAATTAATTCTAAATAATATATCAAATGTTCTATAAAATAATCTAAAGTTTTAACCTTTAATTTAAACATCAAATCATAATTAAACACTTTATCTGAATCAAAGATACCAACCTTATATTTTGCATTAGATGTAAATGCTAAATATTTTAATTGAAAATTATTATTCAATGATAAATTAATTAAAATATCATATTCATTTTCACAAAATTGTTTAATTTTTTGAGAATTAGGTATTCCGAACAAATTTAAATCCGTCAAATTAAAATAATTCATATGAATTGTAGAAATATGAACAGAGTCCTCTTTTCTACTATTTACAAAACCCAATGCATCAATAGAAAAATGGAACTTTGAAAAATACTTAAGGAGTTGTTTTACACATTGAATAGATTGTGAATGGTCAGCTTCAAATAAAAGACCAATTTTTTTTGAACTTGATAATGTAATCAGTTCTTGTGACTCATCATTCTTAAGAAACTCATTCTTTAATATAAAAGAAGCTATTTTTAATTTGAATTGATTTAACATAAAATCTAAGGTAATATTTATTATAATTTATTTAAGCATTTCATAGAATTCAAACTCAGATATTATAGGAACATTTAATCTAATAGCCTTTTCTTTTTTCTTAAGACCCATTTTTTCACCAGATATTAAAAAACTTGTTTTTGAAGAAATTGAAGTCATATTTTTACCTCCATTATCCTCAATTATATTTCTTAAATCCTCTCTTGAAACAGTAAATGATCCTGAAATAACAAACGATAATTTTAATAGTTTATAAGATTTATTTTTATGAGTTTGAATTTCAAATAACAATCCAGCCTTTTGCAATCTATTAATGAGATTTAAATTATAACTGTTCGAGAAAAAACCAACTACACTTTGAGCTATTTTTTCACCAATTTCATCGACTTCTAATAAATCTTCATACGATGCTGCCATCAATTTACTTATTGACCTAAAATAATTTACAAGTTTTTTTGAAACAGTTTTACCAACATATCTAATACCTAAACCATATAAAACTTTATCAAATGGAATCATTTTAGACTCATTAATACTAAAAAGTATATTTTCAGCTTTTTTTACAGAGCCTGATTTTTCTCCAAAACCAGGTAAACCAATAAATGAATCTAAATTTAAAAAATATAAATCAGAAATATTTGATATAAGTAATTCTTTAAATAATAGTTCAATTGTTTTAGAACCTAATGTTTGAATATTCAGTGCATCTCTAGAAATGAAATGTTCAACACTTCCAATTCTTTGAGGCAAACAATTATAAATATTTAAACAATAAAAATTTGCTTCTGTTTGATTCTTTTCCAATCTAGATCCACAGGAAGGACAATTAATAATAAAATTAATATTCCTGCATAAATTATTTCTTTTTAATAAATTAATAGAAACCACTTTAGGAATAACATCACCTCCTTTTTCAATTATTACAGTATCACCTATTTGTAATCCCATTTTTTTAATATATTCATAATTATGTAAGCTAGCTCTTTTAATTACACTTCCTGCAAGATTTACAGGAGACAGTTCTGCAACTGGGGTAATACATCCAGTTCTTCCAACTTGATATGTGATATTTTTTAATAAAGTTTCAGCTTGAATAGACTTGAATTTATAAGAAATAGCCCAACGGGGTGATTTAGCTGTATTACCTAAAATATTTTGATAACTTATTTTGTTTACTTTAATTACTACACCATCAATTTCGAAAGGTAAAGTATTTCTTTGTATATCAATTCTATTAATATTTTCCATCAGGCGAGTAATATTATTAGATACTGTAATACTATTCGATATATTAAAACCCCAACTTTTTGCTTTTTCTAAGTTATCTAAATGATTATCATGTGGAAGATTTTCACCATATAATGCATATAGAACACAATCTAAATTTCGTTTTGCAACTTTTGAACTATCAAGTAATTTTAAACTACCGGATGCAAAATTTCTAGCATTTGAATACTTTTCTAATTTATTATTTTCAGCAATATATTTTTTTTGTAATTTATTTAAATCTTCAATCGACAAATCTTTATTTGATTTCTTATTATTATAATCTTCTAATAGTTTTATTTTTTTTTTTTCGATTTGATAATTTATATTTTTAAAATTATTTTTTTTTATAAAAATTTCTCCTCTTATTTCAAATAATTTAGGGTAATCACCAAATAATTTTAACGGAATAGATTTAATAGTTTTGATATTGTTAGTTACATCATCACCAGCAATACCATTTCCTCTAGTTACTCCATGTTTTAAAATACCATTTTCATAAACAATAGATATTGCAACACCATCATATTTATACTCACACGTATAATCAATACTATCAATATTTAATATTTTTTTTACTCTTGTATCAAATTCTTCTAACTCATTTTTAGCATAAGTATTAGACAAGGATAGCATAGGATATTTATGAGGGATTGTTTTAAATGAATCAATAGGCTGACCACCAACTCTATTTGTGGGAGAGAAATCATTTGTGAGTTCAGGATACTGATTTTCTAATTTAATTAATTCAGACATCAATGAATCAAATTCATAGTCACTTACTTCTGGAGCATCTAAAACATAATAAAGGTAATTATACCGATTTAATAAATCCTGTAATTCTATAATCCTTTTTTTAATTAAATTATCTGACATATACTTAAGAAGATACAACTATAAATCTTTTTTTTTGATAAAAATCATTATGAATTTTGATATTAAAATACCCATATTTTTTTATTAGATTAGTTAAATCTGAAATTAGTATAGGATTTATTTCTAAAAAAATTTTTCCACCTAAATTTAAATTAGAATTTGCAAACTTAATTATAGCTTCATAAAAAATTAATGGATTATCAGGTGGAACAAAAATTGCATTTTTTGGTTCTGAATGAATTATGGAGTCATTAGGCACTTCTAATGGAAGGACATATGGAGGATTACTAACAATGCAATCAATTTTAGGCAATAAATGATGGTTATTAATATTTAAAATATCAATTTTATTATATTCAACCTGAACATTATTTGCAACTGAATTTTGTTTAGCAATTTTAAGAGCTTCATCACAAATATCTATTGCATAAACATGAGATTCTATTTTTTTTTTAATTGCAATTGCAATACATCCTGAACCTGTTCCTATATCAATAATCTTTTTAAAAGAAAAAAAATTAGTTTGTGAAAAAAAAATATCAATTAAATCTTCAGTCTCAGGTCTAGGAATTAAAACATTATCGTTAATAATAATTTTTAAATTTTTAAAATATGTAAAACCAAAAAAATACTGAATTGGTTGATTTTTGAGCAGATGTTTAATTAAATTATCCACCTGTTTTTTATGACGTTGTAAAACCACATAATTTCTATTAAGAATATAATCAATTTGAGATATTTTAAATATATATTTTAGCACCCATAAATTCCACATTGATAATATTTCATTAGCAGAATAATGATTTATCAATGATTCTTCAAACTTTATCTTTATGTAATCAATTTTAAACATAATTAAAGATAATAAGAAATTAGATTATTTTTGAATTGTGAAAAAGCATATAAAATTTATGAAAAAATGCCTAGAACTTGCTATTCTAGGTAAAAATAAAACTAAATCTAATCCTTTAGTTGGATGTGTTATTGTATTGAAAAATAAAATAATTGGGAGTGGTTATCATAAAAAATATGGAGGTAATCATGCGGAAAAAAATGCAATAATTGATTTGAAAAAAAAACACCCATTAGATTATAAAAAAATATTAAAACAATCAACGTTATATGTTAATTTAGAACCTTGTTCACATTTTGGTCAAACCCCTCCATGTATGGACCTGATAATAAAATATAAAATACCAGAAGTTGTAATAGGCACAATTGATCCATTCAAAAAAGTTAATGGTAGAGGAATAAGTAAATTAAAAAAACATTCAAAAGTTATTGTTGGTGTTCTAATAGATCAATGTGAGAAAATTAACTATCAATATTTTACTAATCATAAATTTAATAGACCTTTCATAATACTTAAATGGGCTGAATCAAAAGATGGATTCATTAATACACTCTCAAAAGGAATTACACAAATAAGTAACAAAGATAGCTTGTTATTATCACACAAATGGAGAAGTGAAATTGATGCAATTATGGTAGGCACTAATACGGTGACTTGTGATAATCCTGAACTAACAACTCGTAAAGTCAAAGGTGATAATCCAATAAGAATTACAATTGACAGAAATCATATATTAAAAAATAAATCATTGAAAATATTTAATAAAAATTCAAAGACTATAATTTTTAATGAAAATATAAATTCTAAAATAGAAAATATAGAATATATAAATTATATCAATCATAATTTTCAAGATTATGATAATGACAAAATTTTAAATATAATGATGAACATTTTGTATAAAAAAGGTATTAAATCTATTCTTATTGAAGGTGGAGCTAAATTATTAAATAATTTTATAAATAATGATTTATGGGATGAAGCAAGAATTTTTGTATCAAACAAAAAATTAATTAATGGAATAAAAGCACCAAATTTAAATTATAAAAATGAAGATACTAACATTCTAAGTATTAGTACAGATAAATTATACATTAAAAAAAATTATAAACAAATTAGACATGAATAGAATGAACATTCCACAAACGCCTTTAATTTAGCACTAAAAAAAATATAAAACAATAGCAAAAAAATTTTTTTTTAAACTTTTTTCTTCACACATTTACGGCAAGTTTTATTTCAAAGCGACCAAGTGTAATATTACCCAAGTTTTCCGCTTAATATTAAATTTAAAATATAAAAAAAGCTTAAAAGAATACATGGAACTAACCCCCGAAATCGTCTGGACAAAATGCTTGTCTTTTATTAAAGATAATATTAATAGCCAAAGTTATGATACTTGGTTTTCACCAATTCGTCCTATTAAATTAAAGAAAAGTATACTTACTGTAGAAGTTCCAAGTAAATTCTTTTACGAGTGGTTAGAAGAAAATTATATTGACCTTATCAAGACAGCAATAAAAAAAGAACTTGGTAAAGAGGGTAAGTTATTATATAATATTATTATTAATAATGATAAAAAATCTCCTTATTCAGTTGAAATACCAAGTATAAATAAAAAACTAAACAATAATCCTGCTCACTCAGTTCCAATTCAAGTTTTAGATAAAAAATTTAAAAATCCCTTTATAATTCCTGGCCTTAAAAAAGTTCAAATTAATTCTCAACTAAATATAAACTATTCATTTGAAAATTTTATTGAAGGATCTTGTAATAGATTAGCAAGGTCTGCTGGCTTTGCTGTAGCACAAAAACCTGCAGGAACATCATTTAATCCACTTTTAATATATGGAGGAGTGGGATTAGGAAAAACACATTTAGCTCATGCTATTGGAATTAAAATAAAAGAATTACACCCAGGTAAAACAGTATTATATGTTTCTGCGGAAAAATTTACTCAGCAATTTATTGAATCTATAAGAAATAATACGAGAAATGATTTTTCACATTTTTATCAAATGGTTGACACTCTTATTATTGATGATGTCCAATTTTTTTCGTCTAAAGAAAAAACACAGGATATATTTTTCCATATTTTCAATCATTTGCACCAAAACAATAAACAAATTATATTAACATCAGATAGACCACCTGTTGACTTAACTGGAATGGAACAAAGGCTTTTATCTAGATTTAAATGGGGATTATCAGCTGATCTTCAGCAACCTGATTTAGAAACCAGAATTGCTATTTTAAAAAAGAAAATGCATACTGACGGTATTGATATAGCTAATGATGTTTTAGAATATTTAGCATATAGTATTTCAACAAATATTAGAGAATTAGAAGGTGCATTAATATCCTTACTTGCCCAAGCTTCTTTAAATAAAAAAGAAATATCGATTTCACTTGCTAGAGAAATGATTGATAGATTTGTAAAAAATACAACAAGAGAAGTATCTATTGATTATATACAAAAGGTTATTTGTGACTATTTTGACTTATCAATTGATACATTGAAATCTAAAACAAGAAAAAGAAATATTGTACAAGCAAGACAACTTGCAATGTATTTTTCTAAACAATTAACTAAATCTTCTTTAGCAAATATCGGAGCAAGATGCGGTGGCAAAGATCATGCAACAGTATTACATGCCTGTAAAACTGTAAATAATCTTGTAGATACAGACAAAGATTTTAGACAATATGTACAAGAATTAGAAAAAAAATTCTCACTACCATAAAAAAAAAGGCTCCAAATGGAGCCTTTTTTAATGAAAAGTTAAATATACATACCTTACTTATCTTCTTTTACTTCTTCAAAGTCTACATCCGTAACATCATCACCAGATTCGTTAGAAGTTTTTTGATTAGTTGCAGCATCTGCATTAGGCTGTTTATTTTGAGTTGCTTTATACATTTCCTCAGATGCATTTTGCCAAGATTGATTTAATTTTTCAACTGCTGCATCAATAGATTCTAAATTTTTATCAGCATAAGCTTTTTTCAAATTAGATAAATCCTCTTCAATTGCTTTCTTTTTTTCAGAGGGCAACTTATCTCCATGTTCTTTTAATTGCTTCTCTGTGGTAAAAATTAATGTATCTGCAGTGTTAAATTTATCAACTTCATCTTTCATTTTCTTGTCACTCTCAGCATTAGCTTCTGCTTCTTTTTTCATTTTTTCTATTTCATCATCACTTAAACCTGAGGAAGCCTCAATAACAATCTTTTGCTCTTTATTTGTTGCTTTATCTTTTGCAGACACATTTATCATACCATTTGCATCAATATCAAAAGCAACTTCAATCTGAGGCACTCCTCTTGGAGCAGGCGGAATATCTGACAATTGAAAACGGCCCATAGTTTTATTATCTTTAGCCATTGACCTTTCTCCTTGTAAAACATGAATATCAACTGCTGGTTGGTTATCAGCAGCTGTTGAAAAAACTTCAGATTTTTTAGTAGGAATAGTAGTGTTTGCTTCAATAAGCTTAGTAAACACTCCACCAAGAGTTTCAATACCTAAAGACAATGGTGTAACATCTAATAATAAAACATCTTTAACATCTCCCGCTAAAACTCCACCTTGAATAGCTGCACCGACAGCAACAACCTCATCTGGATTTACTCCTTTAGATGGTTCTTTACCAAAAAAATCTTTTACTATTTTTTGTATAGCAGGAATTCTAGTTGAACCACCTACTAAAATAATTTCATCAATCTCATTAGGACTTAAACCTGCATCCTTAACAGCTTTTTTACATGGCTCTAATGATCTTTGAATTAATGAATCAGATATTTTTTCAAAATGTGCTCTAGTTAGAGTCTTAACTAAATGTTTAGGGCCAGAGGATGTAGCTGTTACATAAGGTAAATTAATTTCTGTTTGAGAACTAGATGAAAGCTCTATCTTAGCTTTTTCTGCAGCTTCTTTTAATCGTTGAAGAGCCATTGGATCTTCTCTTAAATCAATTTGCTCTTGTGTTTTAAATTCTTCAGCTAACCAGTTAATTATTGCTAAATCAAAATCATCGCCTCCTAAATGTGTGTCTCCATTAGTAGATTTAACTTCAAAAACACCATCACCTAATTCAAGAACTGATATATCAAATGTACCACCACCTAAATCAAAAACAGCAATTTTTAAATCAGATGTTTTTTTATCCAAACCATATGCTAAAGCTGCAGCAGTTGGTTCATTAATAATTCTTCTTACTTTTAATCCTGCTATCTCCCCTGCTTCTTTAGTAGCTTGTCGTTGAGAATCATTAAAATATGCAGGAACAGTAATAACTGCTTCGCTTACTTGAGAACCTAAGTAATCTTCAGCAGTTTTCTTCATTTTTTGAAGTATAATAGCAGAAATTTCTTGTGGAGTATAATCTCTTTTATCAATTTTTATTCTAGCTGTATTATTATCTCCCTTAACCACCTTGTATGGAATAGACCCAAATTCTGACTTAACATTGTCGTACTTTTCACCCATAAATCTTTTTACAGAATAAATTGTCTTTTCAGGATTTGTAATTGCCTGTCTTTTAGCAGGATCTCCAACTTTTCTTTCACCTCCTTCTACAAAAGCAACTACAGAGGGTGTTGTTCTTTTACCTTCACTATTTTGAATGACAACAGGCTCATTTCCTTCCATTACTGAAACACATGAGTTTGTTGTTCCTAAATCAATACCTATTATTTTACTCATAATGATTATATTTTTATTATTATTAATTTGTATTATCTCAAAGATTATACCAAATAGAATAATTATTCAAATTGTCATAAATTTAAATATATTTATATGACAAATTAATAAAAAAGTGACAAAATGACACTTTTAATTGTCACAATAATAGCCAAAATTTATATCTAAATAACCTGTTCCTAAGTTACTGAAACATGCAAAATTAAGATTTTTAGTAATTTGACCAAAAGATAAGGAGTCACTAGCTTGTTTATCAATTCGAAGATTATTCATATTTAATACACTTCTAGAAGAAACATGTCCGATTCCATTTTCTACATTATTATATTCAGGTCTCTCTTGATTCAATCCATAATTTGGTGCATTAGCATTAAGATATGTGTACAACTCAGTATTAACAGCTGTAATATTTAAATCAATACACCTGTGATAAATACCTGCAACAGCTTGACTATTTTCAAAATTTTGATAAAAAGTATTAATAGGGTATCTATAAAATTCAGGCTGTGATGCATCTTGTTCCGAAATAGTACTTTTTAGATATGTGAAAAATTCCGCACCGTAAAAAGATTTTTTAATTCTATTACCTGAGCCATTTAATTGATTTTGATCTGTAATTACCACTTCGCTAAATGTCCAGTCAACATATTTTGCAACCACCCCAGTAGTTGGTAAAGCATTTCCGTTTTCAACATCAAAAAGATAAGAATCTCTAGACTGTTCTAAATAATTAAATCTTAAAGAAACTGAATACATCTTTGCATTTATTGACGGTTGTATATCAATTTGAAACGGAGTACTTTCTAATCCCAATTTTAAAATAGATGTTGGACCATGTGCATGGGGCTTAAACATTTCTAAAGGTTGCACAATATTTGTTATAGCATAAGCAGTATCACCAGTTAAATTATTTAAAACACATATTTTATATAAATGATTGCAATCTCCTCCTTGACATAAATCGGAAATATCGGTGACATTAGGATCCGGATTATTAAAATTAATATCATTTATGTTTGGAAAACGATATAAATAATGATTATCAATAGAAAAATTACCATCTAATTTATCTATACCTAATTGCTCTAATTCATTTTCACCTACATGAATTAGTGAAATTTGGGCAGGATTTACACTACCTAAATAATTAGGATCAATAACTTCAGCCCATACAGACAGATTATTATTATCATAATAAATTGAATCTGAAATATTCATATAATTATAAGCTGACTCTTCCCCTAGAAAACTTTTCTGAACACGAACAAAGTGAAGATTATTTAAATCAGAATCTGTATCTCCATCAAAATCAAACTCAGTAAATGGATTAGGGTCTTCAAAACCATAACCATCAGCATCCTCTTGTGTACCAGAATTTAAAATAGCATATATTACAGGGATATCTTTCCATGTATCATTTATTTCAATATCATTTTCACAGGAAAAAAATAGAATAATAAAAAAGATTGATAAATAATTTTTCATAAAGCAAATATATAATTTTTGTAGATTTGGAGTAATAAAAAAAAATAGTTTGATGTATCGACCACTAATTATCTTTTACTTTTTAATTTATTCTTGCATAGTTTTATCACAAGAAAATAAAATTAATGAAATCTTCTTAGAAAGAATCATCACTGAAGATTTTAATAATCAAAAATCTATTTTCCCAACAATAACAGCATTAGATGGAAAATATGCTATTATAATTGATTCTCTTGGATATTATGGTTTAGGTAGTAATAATTCACCATATCCACTCATTATTGGTTGGGAAAATGATTTAATGGACTTTGAGTTAAAACTATCATATAGGTTAAAAAATGAAGAAAACAGTTTTGTTTTACAAAAAATACAAGGGGAAACTGGTCAAACAATAGGAATCATACTCAAATATAATCCAGATAATCAAGAAGCATTAATTTTTGAAACTAATGGAGTCAAGCAATATCGACTAAGTCATTTAAAAAATGAAAAACTACACCATTTAACAAATGACTGGATATTCTCAGAAAATTTAAATAGGAATGATAGAAATGAAATATTAATAAGAACAAAAAATAATAAATATGAATTTTATATTAATGGACAATTTGAATATAGAGAAAACTTTAATAAAATAGACAGTATATTAAATCCTGGAAAATTTGGATTTTATATAGGTGAAAATACACAAGTTATGATTGATTATTTTTATATTTCAGCTCTTGAAAATTATAATGGAATAAATAAAGTATTAAATCTCTCTGAAGAGGATGCTAAAATTTTGTTGGAAGAAAAAAAAGAAATTCAAAAATTATTAAATCAAGAAAAATTAGATGCTGTTAAAGAATTAGAATCTGTAATTGAATTATTAGAAATTCAATTGAAATCTAATAATAAATTAATTGATTCATTAAGAAGTCAAAATAAAAGATATGAACCATTTGAGGATATTATTAATGAGAATGGTAATTTTATGTATACTCTAACTAAAGATTTAAAAAATCAAATGGAAAAAAATAAAAAATTAAAAAATATAAATACAATACTAAATGATTCAATTAAATTTTTAATTAATAGACAAGAAGAATTTAAATTAGAATATCTAAGAGTAATTGACTCTATGATGGAACAAAAAGATACACTTAATGAATAATAATCAAAAATATACTCGAATTACTACCCATACACTGGAAGAAATGAAAAGAAATGGGGAGAAAATTGCTATGCTCACAGCATATGACTATTCTTTTGCAAAACTACTAGATTCATCTAATATTGATATTCTATTAGTTGGAGATTCAGCATCAAATGTAATGGCAGGTCATGAAACAACTTTACCAATCACTCTAGATGAAATGATATATCATGCTAAATCAGTTGTTAGAGGAAGTAAAAGATGCTTAGTTGTAGTGGATTTACCATTTGGCTCATATCAAGGGAATTCAAAAAAAGCACTAGAATCATCGGTGAGAATTATGAAAGAATCAGGAGCACATGCAGTAAAATTAGAAGGTGGATCTGAAGTAGAAGAATCTGTAAAAAGAATTATTGATTCTGGAGTACCAGTAATGGGTCATTTAGGATTAACTCCTCAGTCTATATATAAATTTGGAACTTATACTGTTCGTGCTAAGGAAGTACAAGAAATTAAAAAATTAAAAGAAGATGTAATAAAATTAAAAAATGCAGGCTGTTTTGCAATTGTATTAGAAAAAATTCCAGCAAAACTAGCAAAAGAAATAACAGATTCAGTTGATATTCCAATAATTGGTATTGGTGCAGGTTTAAATGTAGATGGTCAAGTTTTAGTTATGCATGATATGCTTGGTATTAATAGTGATTTTAATCCTAGATTTTTAAGAAGATACAGTGATCTATCTAATATTGTTCATAATGCTGTATCAAACTATATTAATGATGTAAAAAAAATGCAATTTCCAAACAAGGATGAAGAATATAATTAAATAATGACAAGCTGGATTCTTTATGAAGATAATCATTTAATCATAGTAAATAAACCTAATGGAATTCCTGTTCAGGGAGATAAGTCTGGCGATAAAACTCTAATTGATATTGTAAAAAGTTACATCAAAAAAAAATACAACAAACCAGGTAATGTATATTTAGGGTTACCTCATAGAATTGACCGACCAACAAGTGGAATTGTAATTTTATCAAAAACCAGCAAATCATTATCTAAAATGACTAAGATTTTTAGAGAAAAAAAAATAGTAAAAAAATACTGGGCAATAGTAAAAAATAAAATATCTGTTAAAAATGATGTATTAATCCATTATTTAAAAAAAAATAGAAAACTAAATAAATCTTTCGCAATAAATGAAGAAAAAAAAGGATATCTAATGGCAAAATTAAGATTTCAATTAGTTAAAAAATTAAATAATTATTATCTGTATGAAATTAACCTTATGACTGGAAGACATCATCAAATCAGAGCACAACTTTCAACAATTGGGTCGCCAATAAAGGGTGATATTAAATACGGATTTTCCAGAACAAATAATGATGGTAGTATCAATTTACATTCTAGAATTATTGAATTTATTCACCCCATTAAAAAATCAAAAATTATAATTACAGCTAACCCCCCAACGGATGATAACATATGGAAATCATGTGTCAATTTAAAATAACTTTGGAAATCTTTAAAGGTATTAATAACTTAGATTAAGTTATGAATATATTTAATTTACTACTTTCTGGTTCCGAATACTTTTTCTTAAATAAGCATTTAGTAAAAAAAATTGGAATAAATTCCACATTAATACTTGCTGAGTTAATTAATATTAACCAATTAAATGAAAAAGAAGAATATTGTACTATTAAACTAATTGAAGTATCTAATAATACAACATTATCGATTTTTAAAATAAAAAATGGTTTAAATAGTCTATATAAAAAAAAATTTATTGATGTAATTGTGAAAAATAATGACACCATAGATGTGAAAATTTATAAACAAAATATCATATCAACCATACTTACAGACTTACAATCCTTTGAAATTGATACTAAAAAAAGTAAAAAGAAATCCATAATTAAACAGAGAAGATTTAAAAAACCAACAGTAAAAGAACTTAAGGAATATTTTATAGAAATCGGGAACAATAATGAAAGTCATATAATGTATGATTACTATGAGTCAAAAGGCTGGAAAGTAGGCAAAGCTCCTATGAAGTGCTGGAAAAGTGCAGCAAGAAATTGGATAAGGAGATTAAATAAACAAAAAACCTTCCCTGACTATTATGATAAAAAGATTGAATTAAAATTAAGTAATGATGTTGAATCACTGACAAAATATCATCAACATTTAAAACAACTTGGATGGATATCTTCATATTCTCCGTCCGCTGGAATGACATGGAGAAAAAAATAAAAATTAATTTATGAGTTGGTTTCATAACTGGTTTGATTCAAAATATTACCATATCCTATACAAGGATAGAGATGATGATGAAGCTTCTTTGTTAATTGACCATATTATTAATAAGTTTAATTTTAATAAAAGCACATTTTTTTTAGATTTAGGGTGTGGAAATGGACGACATTCAGTACATCTAAATAAGCAAGGATATAATGTTGATGGTATTGATTTATCAAAAAAAAGTATTGCTAGTGCATTAAAACACACTAATGATACATTGAAATTTAATATTCAAGACATGAGAAGTATGAACTATAATAATAAATATGATGTAGTTTTAAATCTTTTCACAAGCTTTGGGTACTTTGATGATGATAACGATAATTTAAAAGTATTCAATAATGTAGAGACTTCCCTGAAAAAAAATGGATATTTTATTATTGATTTCTTCAATTCCGATAAAGTTATAAAACCACTACCACTAAGTGAAATAAAAATAATTAATGGAATTCGTTTCAAAATTAACAAGACATACGACAAGAATTTTGTTTATAAACATATTTCTATTGCAGATAAAAAAAATCAATATATTTTTACCGAAAAAGTGAGATTGATTAATAAGCAAGATTTTATTAATTATGCAAATCAAACAAATATGGAGCTAATTTATACTTTTGGAGATTATATGTTAAGTGAATTTAATTCTATAATTTCTGAAAGGCTTATTTTAGTATTTAAAAAAAAGAACTAATATGAATATAACTAACTTTCAATTTTTAGATAATTCAGGTTCAGAATGGATTACATTTATATCCATAATCCTCCTGTCATTTTTAATAAGAAAATTTATCTCAAAACGTATTATTATTGGAATTACAAAAATTTTCAATAAACAAAACAATAATTTAAATACATATCTTAATAAACCTATAAATAACATCATATTTATGGTTTTTCTGTACATTGCATTCAATCAGTTAGAATACCCAAATCAGTGGAACTTGGTTGATGCAAATGAATTTGGTGTTAAGATGATAATGAATAGAGGATATGCATTAATAATAGCATTATTTATTATTCAATTATTTTTAAAATCAACAGATCTTTTAGGAGAAATATTAAAAAATAAAGCTAGCCAAACAAAGTCAAAATTAGATGACCAACTAATACCTTTTGCTATTGATTCAATAAAAATTATTACTATTATTATTGGTGTATTAGTTATTATAGGTAATATTTTCAATGTTAATGTGACAGCACTAGCAGCTGGATTAGGAGTTGGAGGAATTGCAATTGCAATGGCATCAAAAGAAAGTTTAGAGAATTTACTTGGTTCATTTACTATTTTTCTTGATCGTCCCTTTATAGTTGGTGACATTGTTACAGTAGGAACAATTACTGGTGTTGTTGAAAAAGTTGGATTTAGGAGTACAAGACTAAGAACATTTGATAAAAGCCTAGTCACCGTACCAAACAAAAAAATGGTGGATGCCGAATTAGACAATTTAGGTATGCGGCCAGTAAGAAGAGCTAAGTTTAATCTAGGCTTAACATATGATACAACAAAAGATCAAATTAAAAATATTGTTAAGGACATACAAAATATGATTAATGAACATCCTATGACTAATGATGATGGTAGAGTAAGATTTATGAATTTTAATGATAGCTCACTAGATATTATGATTGTATTCTTTGTCAACTCATCTAACTGGGATGATTTCATAAACACTAAGGAAGATATTAATTTTAAAATTATGGACATTATTGAAAAACACAATTGTAGTTTTGCTTTTCCATCAACAAGCATATATATTGAAAAAAATTCAAAACAATAAACTTCATCATTTTGAATGTAAAAATAATAGATAGTAAATTAACATATGACATAAGAAAAAAAGTACTATGGCCTCATATAAAAAATGACAACTACTCCTTAAAAGTAGATAAAGATGTAAGTACATTTCACTTAGGAACATACATAAATAAGAAAATAATTAGTATAGGAACATTTGTTAAGGAAAATAATTCAAAATTTAACTCAAATTCACAATACAGGCTAAGAGCAATGGCGACTGATAAAAAATATCAAATTCATGGTGCAGGAAGAAAATTATTATTAACAGGAATTGCAATCCTCAAAGAAAAAAAAATTAATATTTTATGGTGTGATGCTAGAATAAAAGCAATTGATTTTTATAAAAAATTAAATATGATAAGTACTCCAGGATTATATAATATTAAAAATATTGGTCTTCATCAAACAATGTATATTAATTTAAAAAAATGAAAAAAATAAAAACAAAAATCAATGACTTATTTATCATCGAAAATAATTTTCACTCAGATAATAGAGGGTGGTTTAAAGAATTATGGAATAAAGATAAAGAACAAGAAAATAAAATAAATATTGCGTTTTCTCAAGATAATTTATCAGTATCAAAAATTAATGTCATAAGAGGACTACATTTTCAAAAACATCCTTATGGTCAAATAAAATATGTTAGTGTATTATCTGGTAAAGTTTTAGATGTTGTAGTTGACTTAAGAAGAAATTCTAAAACTTTTGGTCAATATTTTTCATTAGAATTATCAGGAAGTAATCATCTTGGGCTCCTCATTCCAAATGGTTTTGCACATGGATTTTTGTCCCTTCAAGAAAATACAATATTTTACTATAAATGTTTTGGAAAATATTCGCCAGAATATGAATATACACTAAAATGGAATGATACAGATATTAATATTAAATGGGGAATTAATAAACCTATATTATCTGAAAAGGATAAAAATGGAATAACACTTAATCAATATATAAAATCAAATTCAATAAATGCATAAATTACTTTTCAATAAACATATTTTTAAAATTTTATTATTATTTTTTGGTGTATCTTCAGCACAATTTGAAATAAATGAGAATTATAATATTTATGCTATTAATCTACCACATCAAATATCGTTTGCTGGAGAAAATGTCCCATTAAATCAATTTGATATTCGAGAGCGTTTAGATAAAGAACTTCTGGTAAATACATACTGGCAATCTAAAACAATTTTATTAATTAAGAGATCTTTCAAATATTTACCTATAATCGAAAAAATATTAAAGGAACAAAATATACCAGATGATTTTAAATACTTAGCAATTGCTGAAAGTGGTTTAGAAAATTTAACTTCGCCTGCAGGCGCAAAGGGAATTTGGCAATTTTTAAAAAAAACAGGTCTGGAATACGGGTTAGAAATTAATAATGAAATTGATGAAAGGTATCATCTAGAAAAATCAACGTATGCAGCATGTCAATACATTAGAAAAGCATATAATGAGTTCAATAATTGGACATTAGCTGCTGCTTCATATAATATGGGAATAAATGGCTTGAAAAAAGCCATTGAATTACAAAAAGTTTCAAATTATTATGACCTAATGTTAAATAATGAAACATATAGATATGTATTCAGAATTATAGCTATCAAAGAAATTATTACAAATTTTACCAAATATGGTTTCACAATAAATGAAAATGATTTTTATATGATGCCAGAATTATCAACAGTGAATATAGATACAACTATTAATAATATCGCTGAGCTTGCATTATCATTAAATGTAAATTATAAAATAATTAAACAATTTAACCCTTGGATTTTAAAAAATAATATTTCAAATAATAAAAACAAAAATTACACCTTAACTATTCCAAATAACAACTACTCTCTTTCTAATAAAATAGATACACTAAAATACATATGTAAACCTAAAGATAATTTATTTGAAATTGCTAGATTATTTGATGTGAAAATTGATGATTTATTAATATGGAATCAATTAATTCCCTCTAAAAAATTAAAAAAAAATCAAGAAATAATCATTATTAAATAATATGGAAATCAAAATTATTGGTGCAAAAGAAAATAATTTAAAAAATATTAGTGTTGAAATTCCATTAAATAAAATTACTGTCATTACAGGTTTAAGTGGTAGTGGAAAATCTTCATTAGCATTTGATACAATTCATAAAGAAGGTCAAAGAAGGTATCTGGAAACCTTTTCGACCTATGCAAGAAGTTTTATAGGTAATTTTGAAAGACCCAATGTAGATCATATCAGCGGTCTTAGCCCAGTAATTTCTATTGACCAAAAAGCTAAATCAAATAATCCAAGATCAACAGTTGGCACAACTACCGAAATATATGACTATTTAAGACTGTTATATGCAAAAGTTGCAGAACCTGTTTCATTTATGACTAATAAAAAAATGACAAAACAAGATCCAAAAGTCATTTTAACAACAATACTAAATGAAAATAAAAACAACGAAATTTTAATTCTCACTCCAATTGTCAAAGCTAGAAAAGGCCATTATAACGAATTATTTCAATCACTAATAAAAAAAGGATATATAAAAGTTAGAATAAATAATACTATCACTAAACTATCACCTGATTTGCGACTAGATAGATATAAAAATCATAATATTGAACTTATAATTGATAAATTGACAATAAAAAAAGATTCTTATAATAGATTAAAAGATTCTTTAAATCTGGCTCTACAGGAGGGGAAAGGTGTACTAGTAATTCATAATATTAAAAAAAATACTTATAAATATTTTAGTGAATATTATAACTGTTCAGATTTCGGAATATCATATGAAAATCCCGAACCTAATTCATTTTCTTTTAACTCTCCAAAAGGATATTGTCAACAGTGTAAAGGTATTGGAAAAATTGAATTAATTGATTTAGAAAAAATCATAACAAATCCAAATTTAAGTATTGAAAATGGAGCAATTAAGCCGATTGGAAAATATCAAAATAATTGGATTTTTCAACAACTAAAGATAATTGGAAAAAAATATAATTTTACCCTTTCAACTAAATTTAAAGATATAAAAAAAGAGGGAGTAGATGCGATACTTTATGGTTTAAATGATAGATTTCATATTAATAATAAAAAAATTGGTGTTACACAAAAATTCGAAGTTAACTTTGAGGGAATTGTTAACTTTATTGAATATGAATACAATAATAATAAATCTAAAAAAATATCTAGATGGGCAAAAGATTTTTTCAAAACAACTAAGTGTAAGGAATGTAATGGACAAAGATTAAAAAAAGAATCTCTACATTTCCTCATAGATAACAGAAATATTGCTGACATATCTAATTTTGACATTTATGAATTGCGAAAATGGTGCTTGCAAAGTATAGAAAAGACTTCAAATGAGAAAAAAAAAATTGCAATTGAAATCATAAAAGAATTATCAAAAAGATTAGACTTTTTAATTAACATAGGGCTAGGCTATATAACTGTTGCAAGACAAACATCTTCATTGTCTGGTGGTGAAAGTCAAAGAATAAAAATTGCTTCTCAAATTGGTTCAGAATTAACAAATGTATTATATATACTTGATGAACCCAGTATTGGTCTTCACCCTGTGGATAATCAACTATTAATAAACTCGTTAAATAAATTAAAAAAATTAGGAAATAGTATTATTGTTGTAGAACATGATAAAGCAATGATGGAAGCAGCTGACTATATAATTGATATGGGACCAGGAGCTGGTAATCGAGGCGGCAATATTACTTTTCAAGGCTCTTATAAGAATTTATTAAAATCTAAATCATTAACTGGTAAGCACATATCAAGTGTTAGTCAACTTAAAAAAAATAGTCGTAAAGGAAATGGAAACTCAATAATTTTAAAAGGAGCTAAAGGTAATAATCTAAAAAACATAAATATATCTATTCCATTAAGTCAACTTACTGTTATTACAGGTGTTTCTGGATCAGGAAAGTCAACATTAATTAATGGAACACTATATCCAATAATAAGTCAAAAACTATATAGATCATTACAAAATCCTTATTCTTATAAATCCATAGAAGGTATTCAAAATATAGATAAAATTATTAATATAGATCAGAGTCCAATAGGAAGAACACCTAGGTCAAATCCCTCTACATACATTGGTCTATTTGATGAGATTAGAAAATTATATGCAAATCTAAAAGAATCCAAAATTAGAGGATATTCACCAGGTCAATTCTCATTTAATTTAAAAAAAGGAACATGTAAGGAATGTGAGGGTAATGGATATTTAACAATTCAAATGAAATTATTACCTGATATTGAAACTCTATGTAAAAATTGTAATGGAAAAAGATTTAATAATGAAACTTTAGAAATTAAATACAACAATAAAAACATTTATGATGTGCTCAATATGGATGTAGATGAAGCTGTAACCTTTTTTAATAAAATTCCAAAAATAAAAAATAAACTTAATGCTTTGGTGGCTGTTGGAATGGGTTATATAAAATTAGGACAATCCTCTACTAAATTATCTGGCGGTGAAGCTCAACGAGTAAAACTAGCCTCTGAACTATCAAGAAAATCAACTGGACAAACACTATATATTTTAGATGAGCCAACAACTGGATTACATTTTTATGATATACAAATCTTAATGAAATCCATAAATCTCCTTGTTGATAAAGGAAATACAGTTATTATCATAGAACATAATTTAGACATTGTACAACAAGCAGACTATATTATAGATTTAGGTCCAAAAGGTGGAAAAGATGGAGGAAAAATTATTTTTCAAGGCAATATGAAAGATATTGTGAATATTAAAAACAGTCAAACAGGATTATTTCTAAAAAAAGAAATATCTTCACACGATGAATAAGTTTAAAAAGACATGGAAGACAAAACAAAATCAAAACACATGGAGTGTTTTTAAAATTATGTCTGAATTTGTTGAGGGCTTTGAAAAACTTTCCAATATTGGACCTTGTATTTCAATCTTTGGCTCAGCAAGGACTAAAACAAACAACCCTTATTATAAAGATGCTATAATATTATCAAAAAAATTAACTGAAATGGGTTATGGGATTATTACAGGGGGTGGTCCAGGTATTATGGAAGCAGCAAATAAAGGAGCTAAAGAAGGTGGTGGTGAATCTGTAGGATTAAATATTGAACTACCCTTTGAGCAAACTCCAAATAAATACATAGATTATGAAAAAAGTATAGATTTTAATTATTTTTTTGTAAGAAAAGTTATGTTTGTTAAATATGCACAAGCATTTGTAATACTACCTGGTGGAGTTGGCACATTAGATGAATTATTTGAGACAATAACATTAATTCAAACTGAAAAAATTCAAAAAATTCCAATTATTTTATATGGCAGTGAATACTGGAATGGACTCTTGGTTTGGTTAAAAGAAATTGTTATGAAAAAAGAAAAATGTATTAACCAATCTGATTTTGATAATTTTATAATCCTTGATGACATAGATGATGTTGTGAATACAATTGATGATTTTTACAAAGAATCTAAATTCTCTCCAAATTTCTAAATATATTATCGTGAAAAATCAAAAACATATCATATACCTATTACTACTTACCATATTAATAAATTTCAGTAGTGCTAGTCAAAATTATCTTTCAGGAAAAATTATTGATAAAGAAACTAACGAAACATTAATTGGAGCAAGTATTATTGTAGTTGATGAAAACAGAGGCACATCTACAGATTTTGATGGTAATTTTAAACTTGATTATTCATCTTTACCAATTACAATTGAATGTTCATTTATGGGCTATGAAAATGTTTTGATGAAAATTATAAAAAACGAAAATGAAATTTTAATTAAATTATCACCTGATAAATTATTATTAGATCAAATAAATGTTGTAGACACTAGATTGACCGAGAAGCTTAAACAATCACCCGTTACTATTGAAGCTATGGATGTAAAAGCTATAAAGGAAGCACCTTCATCAACTTTTTATGAAAGTATTGGTAATTTAAAGGGGGTAGATTTAACATCAGCAAGTTTAGGATTTAAAATTATTAATACAAGAGGATTTAATAGTACATCACCTGTTCGCTCATTACAAATTATAGATGGTGTAGATAATCAGTCTCCAGGTTTAAATTTTTCATTAGGAAATTTTTTAGGCACAACAGAATTAGATACAAAAGGTGTTGAAATTATTGTAGGAGCGAATTCCGCACTATATGGTCCAAATGCATTTAATGGAGTAATTAATATGTCAACAAAAGATCCTTTTATGTTTCCTGGTGCTAGCTATCAAATTAAAATGGGTGAAAGATCTTTAACAGAACATTGTTTCAGATATGCTCAAAATAAGAAGATTAATAATATTGAAATTGGCTTTAAAATTAATATTCAAAAAATGAAAGCTAATGACTGGGAAGCCGATAATTATAATACTGCTTTCGATACACAATCAAGCTCAAATAACCACGGAGGCTACGATGCAGTAAATATTTATGGAGACGAATATAATAGAAGCTTTGTATTTACAAGTAAACCTGGAATGGGAACAGTCCATAGAAATGGATATTTAGATTCTGAATTAGTTGACTACAATACGGAAAATTTAAAATTTAATTCAGCTTTACATCTAAGGAAAAATTCAAATGAATTTATCTACTCATTTAATTACGGAAATGGTACAACAATTTATCAAGGAGATAATAGAATTAGTTTAAAAAATATACAATTCTGGCAAAACAAAATTGAATATAAAAGAAAAGATAATTTTTTCATTAGATTATATAGTACACATGAAGATGCTGGTGATTCATATGATGCTGTAGCAACTGCTATATCTTTATTAGATAGAGGTGTCAATAATCAGGATTGGTACACACAGTATGGTACATTTTGGAATACTGACATCATACCCTTAATGGAAGAGGATTTAGCAAATCAAGGATTTGTACCTCTAGCTAATTGGAACGGTGATTTAATTACTTGGATTAATCAAACCCAATTACTTTTAGATATGAATCCGGAATTACTAGACTACTATCATCAATTAGCAAGAGAAAATGCAAATAATTATGTAGGTAATTTAGGTTATTCATTTGTAGAACCCAATTCAGAGCAATTTAATAATTTATTTAATGAAATTACAACCCAAACTAGATATGATGAATATGGCAATTTAACTGGTGGGACTAGATTTTATGATAAATCAAGTTTATATCATATTCATTCAGAAAAAAAAATAAAGACTATATACGGTGAGTTTACTATTGGTGCAAATGGAAGGCTGTATAGTCCCGACTCAAATGGATCGATTTTTAATGATGGTTATGATTATATTGATATATATGAAAGAGATGAAAATGGAGAAATTGTTTATACTGAATCCCTACAACCTGGTTGGGATGCGTTTGGAAACCAAATATATGACACAATATTAATACCAAACATTGCATATGTTGATACAGTAAAATTAAATATTAAAAATTCTGAATTTGGTATATATCTAGGTTATGATAAAAAATTATTTTCTGAAACATTAATGATAAACGGAACAGCTAGACTAGATAAAAATCAGAATTTTAACTATGTGTTTTCACCAGCAACATCGCTAGTTTACAAGCCTAATGAAAGAGATATAATAAGATTCTCTCTTTCTTCAGCAGTACGGAATCCAACACTTACTGATCAATATTTTGATTATAATCAAGGACAAGCTATTTTACTTGGTAATCTTAATGGATTTGGATTTAATCAGTACTTTGTTAATACAGATTCTTTATTATCTTACTTAAGAGGAGAGAATGAACTTGGTACATATAATAAAAATGCACTAAGAGGAAGTTTTATAAGGGTAAATCCTATTCAACCTGAAAGAGTAAAGACTTTTGAATTGGGATTCAGGACTACTTTATTAAATAAAGTATATATAGATGCAGGTTATTATTATTCTATTTATAAGAATTTTATTGGCTATCAAATAGGTGCAAGTTATAAAAGTGGCTCCCTATCTGGTTTACAAGAAGCTACACAAGAAGATATTGACGAAGGATGGGCAGAATATATTGGACAAGAAATTGAAGATTATTTAACAGTATCTATACCCTCAATTCAAGTTTATAGAGTAGCAGCAAATGCTGTAGGAAGAGTCACAGCACAGGGTTTTAGTATCGGTTTAAATTATTATGTAAATGAAAAAATAGCATTAAATGGAAATTATTCATGGAATAAATTAATTAATGAAGATAGTAAAGACCCTATAGTACCTGCATATAATACACCTGAACACAAATTTAATTTAGGAATATCTAATAAATTTTTAATTAAAAATCAAGAATATAATATCTCATTAAATTATAAATGGCAACAAAAATTTATATTTGAAGGATCACCTCAATTTACAGGTGAAATACCAGCTTATGGGTTAATTGACACACAAATCAATAGAGAATTTAGTGTTAACAACAGCAAACTAACAGCTAAAATTGGAGCATCTAATTTATTGGATAATCAAGTTTATCAAGCTTATGGTGGCCCAACAGTTGGAAGATTAGGATATATTTCTCTAACATTTGACTACTAAAATCAACCCTGAAAATTTCACATTATAATTAGTTATTGATAGTAATAATTATTTTATCTTGCATAAAATTTTATTAATTAAACTAAAAATTATGAAAAAAGCTTTACAATTAATAACCTCATTATTAATCGTCCTATCTTTTCAACAAATTAATGCTCAAGAAAGATACATCGATAATATTTTTTCAGAGGTAGATGTTAACTATGATGTTGTTTACGGAAATAATGTAACTGTATTCCCTACTCTATTGGGTCAAGGACCAACAACTCAAGATTTAACAATGGATATTTATTCACCAGTCGGTGATACAGAAACAAATCGACCAACAGTTATATTGTTACATACCGGTAGTTTTTTACCTGCAGTATTAAATGGCCAGGCAACAGGTGGAAAAAACGATAATGCTATTATAGAACAATGTATGGAATTTGCAAAAAAAGGATATGTTGCTATTGCACTAGGTTATAGATTAGGGTGGAATCCTACATCTGATAATGAAGATGTAAGAAGAAGAAGTTTAATTCAAGCTGCATATAGAGGATTGCAAGATACTAGAACTGCTGTTAGATTTTTGAGGAAATCTGTTGAAGAAGGCAACCCTTATGGTGTCTCATGTCAAATGGTTGTTGGTGGTCTTGGTACAGGTGGATATGTGTCACTAGCAGCAGCAACTTTAAATGATTATGAGTCTGAATTACTTTTACCAAAATTTATGGATACTTCTATGGATGTAGATGGCGATGGTGAATTAGATGCAGTACCATATATTATTCCAGAATTTATGGGTGATGTGAATGGTACAACAATTGGAGTACTACCTGAATTAGATATTGATGGAGATGGAGTTGCTGATGCAACAGATGTAACACTATGCACGCCTAATCATGTTGGATATAGCTCTCATATTGATATGGCATTCAATATTGGTGGTGCATTACCAGATAGTTCATGGATAGATGCAGGGGAACCTGCTATTGCAAGTATGCATTGCTATTTAGATGAATTCGGTCCTTATGAAGTAGGTGATATTATTGTTCCAACAACAAATGAATTTGTAGTTGAAGCCCATGGATCATTGGTAATTCAAAGATTATCATCTGAATATGGTAATAATGCAGCATTTGAAGGCTTAAGTATGCAAGTGAATGATGCATGGTATGGAAATGGTGATGGAGCAGCAAATTCAGCTCTACAAGTACAAGCTATTAACGAATTTGGTAATCCTGTAGTGGACGATGAAGGAAATCCAGTATTAACATTTGAAGGTCACGATGTTTACCCAGGTCTATTTCCTATTGTTGCACCAACTGGAGATCAATTAAGCCCAGACGATTGTAATGGTTGTGGAGGAGCATGGAGTTCATGCTTTTTTCCATGGGGACAACAAGGGTCACCTTGGGATTGGTGGAATAATGATACTGAAGATCCATTTGGATACCCACAACTTGCAGTAAATAACCCATTAGCTCCAGAAGGCATTACAGCTGACACATATGCTTGTCAATCAACAACTGATAACCCGGACATGTCTGAGGAAAAAGGTTTAGCATTTGCATCAATGATTCAAGAATTTATTTGTCCTAGAATTTATGCAGCATTAGATCTTGGATCGAATATGAATACTTGTAGTATTAGCGACAATAAAATAGAAAAAAGTTTACTAAATATTGTTGATATTACTGGAAGAAGTATAAATGCAAATACAAATCAATTAATTTCATTTTATATTTATGATGATGGAAGTGTTGAAAAACGATATTTAATTAAATGAAAAAATTAATTATTTTTCTACTATTATCTACTATAGGGTTCTCACAAGATTGTGAGGACTCTATATTAGATTTAGCTTCTACCAACGAAAATATAAATCAATATTTTCAAATTGCATTATCATTAAATGTTGAAGAGTTAAATTTTCTTGATGACTGCAATCCCGATGAAAACTATACATTATTTGCACCTGGAGTAGATGTACCAACATCTGCTGTCACTCCTTTGATTGGAGGAACAACACCAATGCTTGATTTATTATATCACTACATATATCATAATCCATTAGCTCCTGAAATAACATTACAATGGGTATGCCCCTTTGTTCCTTGTACAGTTGAGGGAGAATTCTTTATGTTGGATGGAAATTCAATTTTTTTAGAGGGAGGCGGTGAAATACCTAATGGAACTGGTATTATTAATAATACTATCAATGTTTTAAATCCAGGAGAGCCATTATGTGCATGTAATGGTGTAATTTATATTATTGATGATTTATTGTGGCCTCCAAGTATTCATATAGATGAAAATAGTCAAAATCCTGTACTATACCCAAATCCAGCAAATAATGTATTAAACATATCTAAAATAAGTCAAAATGGTGTTTTAGAGATAAGAGATATAAACGGAAAATTTATATTATCAAAAGAAATTAATCAAACTACGAAAATTAACACTGAAGATTACAAAAAAGGTGTATACATAGTTTCCTATACAAATTTAAAGCAAAAATTTACTCAATTAATATCAATTAATTAATTTTCAATTCTCTCTCATATAGATTTTTTCTATAGAGTAAATTACCGTTCTCATTATAAGTTTCAAAAGAAAATACACGATATCCTTTTTTTCCTGATATACTAACCATAGAGTAGTTGTTCATATATAAAGGAGAAAAATTAAACTCGAATAAAGATTTTTTAATATAATTACTCTCACCAATCTCTTTAGGTAAATCATACTCATTCATAGTAGTCCCTGTTTCACTTCCAGCACTTAATAAAATCACTCCATTTACACCTGAATTTTCTAATCTTTGTAAAAAATAATCAAATTCTCTTTTATAATATAAATATGACTCTTGATTTTCAAATGTAAATGGTACTGGACTTGCTATAATAGTAAAAGTAGCACCTGTATTTTTTATTTCTTGAAACATTCTATCAAGCTGATTAGTACTATATAAAATGGACTTATCCTCTCTTCTAAAAGACATAGCATCTAATAAAAATAGATCTAAATCGTTATAAGTATATCGTTGATAAGTACCATAATCAAAATATGTATAATTATATGTTTTTTTTGATGAATTAGGCCAAAATAATTTAAATGCATCATGTGAAATATTTTTTAAAGAAAATGAAACTCCTGTATTTAAACCATAATCTTCATCTCCCCAGGTCGAAATTTGAGGTGTTGAAGTCATAAAATCATTTAAATTATCGTTGCATCTTACATTAATATATATCGATACAATATCTTCATATTCAATAGGGAAATCAAAAGAAACATGACCACCAAGCCAGACCATAAAATCAGAATTAGATTTTTTCATTTGAGAAAAAATCTTTGCTGAAGGCTCACCTAAATCTGAACTAATTAAAAATTGAATATCATCTAAATGAGGGCGTTTTGTAAATATATCTAATTCTGTAACAAATGTATCATCTACATATACTGAAGCTATATACTCAGTGTTAGGCTCAAGAGTTTCTATAGTAACAGTAAAAGGTATTTCATTTCTATTGTCTTTATTAATAACATCAAAATGATACTCTATTAAATTATTATTCTCATAATCTCTAACATCAATCTTAATTTTATCAGCACTCTTATCTAGTAAAAACCAAATCTGAGAACCATAAGAGTCTATATGTGATAACATAGGCCCAGCAAGAACTTTATCAGATTGAGCAATAGAAACAGATGAGATAAAGATTAAAGAACAGAAAATATAGTGAAAGATATAATTCATATAAAAATATAAATTAGTCTGTAATATTTACAAGTTCAACATCAAATATTAATATAGAATTAGCCGGAATAGGTCCAACAGCTCTACTTCCGTAACCTAAATTAGGTGGGATAATGAATTTTGCTTTTCCACCAATTTTTAAAAGTCCTATACCTTCATCCCAACCTGGTATTACACGACCTTGACCTAATGGAAAGGTAATAGGTTCTTCCCTATCATAAGATGAGTCAAATTTTGTACCATCTAATAAATATCCAGAGTAATGAACTGATACATTTTGACCACTTTTAGGAAAATTACCTTTTCCTTCTTCAATCATAATATATTTTAATCCGCTAGCAGTAGTTTCAGCATCTTTAGAAACAGAATTCATTTTTTCTAACATCAATTTTTCTTTTTCTGCTTCTTCTTTTTTGAATTCTTCCATTGAGTCATTAAATATATTTAGTGCATCAAATCTTTTAGCATCCTTTCCAGATCTAATAATTTCTACTTTTATAATTTCATCATCTTGTGAAATTGCATCAACTACAGATTGACTAGACTCGTCTAAGATCTTTCCAAAAACAGAGTGTTTATTATCTAACCAAGGGGTAGCTTTATGAGTAATGAAAAATTGCGAACCATTAGTATTTGGACCAGAATTTGCCATTGATAACACACCAGGTCCATCATGTTTTAATTCAGGATGAAATTCATCTGCAAATTTATAACCTGGATCACCTGTACCATTACCTAGGGGACAACCTCCTTGAATCATAAAGTCAGCAATAACACGATGAAATTTCAAACCGTCATAAAAAGGCTTATTAATTTCAGATGTCAAGCCTTCAGCCAAACATATAAAATTAGCAACTGTAAGAGGTGTCTTATCATAAGCCAGGGATATTGTAATATCACCTTTATTTGTAATTATTTTTGCATACATACCGTCATTTAATTTAGTTCCTGCACAAGATATGAACAAAAAACTTAATAGAACAGTAACTAAAAGACCAATTTTTTTCATTTTTTTATATTTAATAATTTAACATTTAATAATAACGTTGAATAAGGAGGAACAGTTTTACCATAACCTGACATACCAAATCCTAAATACGAAGGTATTATAATCTTTGCTTTATCACCAACTTTAAGTAATTTAATTGCATAATTTAATCCTTTCATTTGTTTTGAATGTCCAATTTTAAACCTTATTGTATCGACTAAGACATCATTAGAAATCAGATTTACATCGTCAAAAATTACACAATTATATAATATAGTTATATTATCACCATCATCAGGGAAGGCAGTACTGTCATTTTTATTATTCTTATTCAAACAAATTCTAATTCCTGAATTATCTTTTGAAAAAGGAATCGTTGAAATATTTAATAAGGAATCAATTATTTTTTCCTCATATTCAATCATCATTTTATTAGCATCAATAAGAAATTCAGGTGCCCTTTCGTTTACATTACTAATAATTTTTGATTGATATGAATCTCTACAGGAGTATAAAGATAATAATAGAAAACAAACTAATAAAAATGATTTATGCTTTTTCATTTATAAACTTTTGAAGCACAATAGAAAAATATTCAATTGATTCCTCAATATTTTTTGTATTCAAAAAACCTCCTGCAGCATTTTTATGACCACCTCCATTAAAATATTTTTGAGAAAATAAATTTACATTAAATTCACCCTGAGATCGAAAAGAAATCTTAATACCATCTTTAAATTCAATAAATAATGTAGAAAACTCAATATTCTTTAAACTTAAGGGCATATTTACAAAACCCTCTGTATCACCTTTTTGATAAGAATTATCAATTAAATCCTTTTCTCTGAGGAAGGTTAAAGCTGCTTTATGATTTGTAAATAATTTTAAATTTTCCAAACATACTTTTAAAAGTGACAATCTTGATTTATTTTGAGTATCAAATAAATTTTGATGAATAGAACTATGATTAATTTTAAAATTAAATAATTCACTGATAATTAAATGAGTATGCCTTGTTACATTAGGATACCTCATACTACCAGTATCAGTTACTATTCCAGTATATATACATGTAGCAGAATTCTTATTTAGTTTATAATCTAAAGAAAAAAGAAAAGTATATAATAATTCAGCTGTAGAAGAAATAAAAGGATTTGATAAAACTTGATCACAAAAATTATCTGGATCTTCATGATGATCAATCATAATTTTATAACATTTATGATTAGCAACCACATCAAACATAGTATCTACTCTATAAAGTTTATTAAAATCTAAACAAAATATAATATCAGACTGTGTAATTATATTATCAGCAAAAGACTTATTATTTTCATATATAATTACATTATTATTGCCTGGTAACCACTTTAGATTATCAGGGTATTCATTAGGAACGATAATATGAACATTATGATTCTTCTTTAAAGTATGCCATAAAGCCAATGATGAACCTAAAGCATCGCCATCAGGTGTTTTATGTGTTGTAATAACTATATTTTTTTTATTTAATAATAGTTTTTTAACAAATGGATAATCTATTTTATTCATTAAAACAAAAATAATATAAATTACGGTATTGATACATAATCATTTTTTAATTAAATTCGATTAAAATTTATAAATAATGAAAAATAATAAAACTTTCACCATGATTAAACCTGATGCAATGCAAAATGGCTATGCTGGGTTAATATTAGCAGAAATTGAAAAAGCTGGATTTAAAATTATAGAAATGAAAATGACGTATCTGTCTAAAGAATCCGCTCAAGAGTTTTATAAAATCCACAAAGGGAAACCTTTTTTTAATGATTTAATTCATTATATGACATCAGGTCCTATAATAGCAGCCGTGCTAGAAAAAGATAATGCTGTATCTGATTTCAGAAAATTAATTGGCAACACTAATCCAAAAGAAGCAGAAGTAGGTACAATAAGAAATATGTATGCTCAATCTATTGATGCTAATGCAATTCACGGATCAGATAGTGACGAGAATGCTGAAATAGAGAGTCATTTTCACTTTTCTAATGAAAAAAACTAGTCAAAAATCAACCTAGTTACATTTGAATTTAATAGAGATATCTTTTTTAAGATATCCCTTTCTTCTTTTATTACAACTAATTTAATATTAGGATTTTTCAGTTTTATAAAAAGAGTGTTATTATTATATCGAACAGAATCGGTTTCATTAGCAATCTTCTCTCCAGAAACTCTTTTCCATAATGAAAAAAAATTAGTTGGCTTTTGATTTTTACTGAAATTAATATATTCAGATATTAAAGCTTTTACTTTTTTACTTTTTAAATTTCTCTTCATACAAACCAGTTTTATCAAAAATAAAGTATTTACAGACACTATTAACTTTATCCATTATAGAATCTATTCTATTAAAGCTTGTATCAGTTATAAAAATTTGTCCAAACTCATTTTTATTAATAATTCTAATTATTTGCTCAACACGATTATTATCCAACTTATCAAAAATATCATCTAAAAGCAGTAAAGGAGTAATTTTTAAATTTGATTTTAATAAATCAAAATAACCAAACTTTAATGCAATTAAAAATGTTTTTTGCTGACCCTGAGAACCAGATTTTTTTAAACTATATTCATTTATTTTAAATACAAAATCATCACGATGAACACCTGAACTTGTGTGTTTTAAAAATCTATCTTTTTCTCTATTCTTTTTAAGTAAATCAAAAAGAGTATAATTGTTAAGTTCAGAATGATATAAAATATCTATAGATTCATTTTTTTGAGAAATAAAATCATAATATGATTGAACATTATTAAGTATTAATGAAATAAAATCTTGTCTTTTTTGATGAATAATTTTAGCAAAATTAGATAATTTAACATCATAAGCATTCATTAAATCTTCATTAAGATTAAAATTATTAGAATCTTTTAATAATGTATTTCTTTGTTTAAGAACTCTGTTGTATGAAATTAAATTCAGTAAGTAATCCTTGTCTATTTGAGATAAAAATTTATTTACAAATCTTCTTCTTTCTTCACCTCCACCAACAATGATATTTGCATCTATTGGTGTTGTAATTACTAAGGGAACCTTTCCGATGTGATTAGATAATTTATCATATTTTTTATTATTGAATTTAAATGATTTTTTATTATTTACTAAAGATCCATTAATCATGAAATCAACTTGATTTTTATCTATAAAATCTCCTTTAATCATAAAAAAATCTTGCCCATAATTAATATTATCAAACTCAATAGAATTATAGTAACTTTTACAAAAAGATAAATAATATATTGAATCAAGTAAATTTGTTTTACCTACACCATTATTTCCTAAAAAACAATTTACATGATCAGAAAAGTTTACCTTTAAACTTTTATGATTTTTAAAGTTAACTATTGATACAGATTTTAAAATCATAATTATTTATTTCAAATAATAACATAAAATAACTTAATTTTGCGTCAAAATAAATTTTTTATGAAAAAAAAGAACTCAACTGAAAAACAATTTGCAAATATAGAAGAAGGCTTAAGTAAAACAGAACAATTTATAGAAGATAATAGAAAAATATTATTTTCAATAATAGGTGTTATCATTTTCATCTTTATCGCATATTATGGATATGAGAATCTATATAAAAAACCATTGAATAAA
>CEQM01257726.1_pt1 | contig 40487 bp, 32 predicted proteins | sample 531111 | NCBI WGS metagenome assembly CEQM01 (sample SAMEA2621278, study PRJEB7988) | marine metagenome | biome: marine biome (ENVO:00000447); feature: deep chlorophyll maximum layer (ENVO:xxxxxxxx); material: "saline water (ENVO:00002010), including plankton (ENVO:xxxxxxxx)" | depth 120 m
CGGTGTCAAGAAAAATAAATCAGTTAATTAGGTGCGGAATGACGGATCTAATACCGCTTTCCACCAGCCTTCGTTCGCCAAATACCATTCAACAGTTTTACGAATGCCGCTTTCGAAAGTTTCTTGTGGTTTCCACCCTAATTCACGCTCAATTTTACTAGCATCAATGGCATAGCGCATATCGTGGCCAGGGCGGTCTTGCACATAAGTAATTTGATCTGCGTATTTAGTCTCTTTGGGCTTAACTTCATCCAAAATTGAGCAAATAGTTTGCACCACTTCAATGTTCTGCTTTTCGTTATGGCCACCAATATTATAGGTTTCACCAATCTCACCGTTAAGCGCGACCACCACCAATGCACGTGCGTGGTCTTCAACATACAACCAATCGCGAATTTGATTACCTTTACCATATACAGGAAGTGGCTTTCCAGCTAACGCATTTAGAATAACCAACGGAATAAGCTTCTCCGGGAAGTGATACGGCCCGTAGTTATTCGAGCAGTTAGTAACTAGTGTGGGTAACTTATATGTACGAAGCCACGAACGCACCAGTTGATCTGAACTCGCTTTACTTGCTGAATACGGTGAGCTAGGTGCATACGGTGTATTTTCTGTAAAGAGTGGAAGCTCTGCTCCTGGTTCAACCTCATCTGGGTGAGGAAGGTCACCGTATACTTCATCGGTAGAAATATGATGGAACTTAAAGCCTGCTTTTTTATCGCCTTCTAGTACAGACCAATACGCTCTTGCTTGTTCAAGTAAGGTGTACGTGCCAACTACATTAGTCTGAATAAATTCGCCTGGGCCGTCGATAGAACGGTCTACATGTGACTCGGCCGCTAGGTGCATAATAATATCGGGCTGATGCGTACTGAACACGCGCTTTACTTCTTCAGCATCACAAATATCAACTTGCTCAAAGCTATAGCGGTCGCTATTTGAAACTGATGTTAATGACTCTAAATTGCCCGCATAGGTCAATTTATCCAAATTGACTACAGTATGATCTGTATCGTTGATGAGATGGCGTACTACTGCAGAACCAATGAATCCTGCACCACCTGTTACTAAAATTGTTTTACGCATTTTATTTACCAAAAGTATAATTCTATTTAGACCATTTAGGCTTTCAATTCATCAAGCATATCGGACAGCTGCTTTCGCCAGTGAGTGGGCTTGCACGAAGTAAATGCTTCGCGCGCAGTTTGTTTATCCAACACGCTATAGTGCGGGCGCTTCGCTGGGGTTGGGTACTGGCTAGAAGGAATTGGTAATACTGGAATAGCACTACTGAGTAACCCTTTTTCAATTCCAAGCTCTTGAATAGCTATAGCAAAATCGTACCAGCTTGCTACGCCCTCGTCGGTCCAATGGTAGATACCTGCTGTTTTATTTTCAGATGCCGATACACACACTCCAGCCAACCCTTTGGCCCAGGTAGGTGTACCAATTTGATCGTCTATAACAGAAAGCTGTGGTTTTTCACTCATCAAACGCAGCATGGTTTTCACAAAATTATTGCCATGAGATGAATAAACCCAAGCGGTACGAATTAAGCAGCTAGCCTCTGGCAATATTTCAAGCAGTGCTTTTTCGCCATCTGCTTTTGATTTGCCATACGCACCCTGAGGTTCAATAGTGTCGTCTGTTAAATAAGGCGAACCTTTTTGACCGTTAAACACATAGTCGGTCGACACATGCACCATAAAAACGCCACGTGCTTTACAAAAAGTCGCCAAATTCTTAACGGCAATGGCATTAATGGCATTACACGCTTCGGTGTCTTCTTCAGCTTTATCAACAGCGGTGTACGCTGACGCGTTAATTAAAACATCTGGTGATAGAGGGGCTAAAGAAGCTTCAATGATATCGCTATTTGTAATATCAATATCATCGCGCCCCAACAGTGTAACTTCATGATCGCTATTTTTTAGTTCACGAGAAAGCTCGAATGCTAGCTGACCAGACTTGCCTATAATTACAATATTCATTAATTGCTATTACCCAAAAAAAGCCCCAATAACAATTAGAATGTAGGAGCGTCTACAAATGCTAAACCCGCTTCATCTTTACCAGACAGCGAAGGTTTCTCACCGTTTACCAACGGCCAAGCGATATTTAATGTAGGATCGTCATACTTAACAGACACCTCAGACTCTGGGTGGTAGTAATCAGTACACTTGTACACGAACTCTGCTGATTCACTGGTGACATAAAAGCCATGAGCAAATCCGGCAGGCACCCAAAGCTGGCGCTTGTTTTCGGCAGAAAGTATTACCCCAACCCATTTGCCATAAGTTGGTGAGTCTTTGCGCATATCTACGGCTACATCGTACACTTCTCCGCTAACTACCCGTACTAACTTACCTTGGGTTTGCTCCATCTGGTAATGAAGGCCACGAAGAATACCTTGGCGAGATTTAGAATGGTTATCTTGAACAAAGTCTACATCTGCGCATTCTTTTTTAAACCAATCGGTACGAAAGGTTTCTAGAAAGAAGCCGCGCTCATCGCCAAACACTTTCGGCTCAATAATTTTAACGTCGGGGATATCTGTCTTGATTACTTGCATTTACTTTCCGTACTAACGTGCAAATGAATATAAGAAGAAAGGTGGCAATGCCACCTTCTATAACTTGAATATAGGTTAAACTTTTACTCTGTCTTTAAGTACTTTCAATAGGTAATCACCATAGCCACTCTTCTTAAGTGGAGCCGCCAGCTTTTCTAGCTGCTCAGCGTTGATATACCCCATTCTGAACGCAACTTCTTCCGGACAACATACTTTTAAGCCCTGACGTTTCTCTATAGCGCCCACAAAGTTCGCTGCATCAAGTAGAGAGTCTAGAGTGCCCGTATCAAGCCAGGCTGAACCCCGTCCCATTAACTCAACTTTAAGAGAGCCATCTTTTAGATAAAGATTGTTTAGATCGGTAATCTCAAGCTCACCACGAGGTGATGGTTTTACCTCTTTCGCGAAATCAACAACTCTGTTGTCGTAGTAGTAGAGCCCTGTAACTGCGTAGTTAGATTTGGGAACAGCAGGCTTCTCTTCAATAGAAAGCGCGTTCCAGTCATCATCGAAGCTAACTACACCATAGCGTTCTGGGTCATTGACATGGTAACCGAATACAGTAGCGCCCTGCTCTTGGTTATAGGCGCTCTGCAGAGAGCGCTTTAAATCATGTCCATAATAGATATTGTCACCAAGAATAAGCGTGCAGCAATCATTACCAATAAAGCTATCACCTATAAGAAATGCTTGGGCCAAGCCATCGGGTGAAGGCTGAACTGCGTATTGAACATTAATTCCCAGTTCACTCCCATCGCCGATAAGCTCAATGAAACGACTCTGCTCTTCTGGTGTCGTGATAATTAAAATATCCCTTATTCCAGACATCATAAGCGTAGCCAGGGGATAATATATCATCGGCTTATCGTAAACTGGCATCAGTTGCTTGCTCACGACTTTTGTCAATGGATGCAATCGAGTGCCTGAACCACCTGCTAAAATTATTCCTTTTCTCATACAGTCCATCCATTAATAGGTCTATTATTATTTTGGAGCATAAAGTTTTGCCGAACATGCTCTACCCCGTTCTCTAACCAGCAATTTATTTCTTTCGAATTAAATTGCTCAAAAACATAACGCATTTGGTCAGATGCTGATTCAGCATTGGGTTCGGCCCATCTCGCATCTCTAGAACTGGGGTATTCATCTTCTTTTATCTTTACTAAATCAAAGTTTACAAGAAAAGGATAATTATCAGGAAATAGGTCGTTGCTTCCTGAGTACGCAGTCGCAATTACTGGCAGCTTCCGCACTAATGCTTCGGCAATAGTACGACCAAAACCTTCACTTCTATGAAGCGATACATAGCAATTTGCTGAGTCCCACAATAACTCAAGCTCTGAAGAAGTCAGTAGTTTATCTACAATCTTTACTCTCGAATCAGATAACGATTTTAACTTAACTTTTTCCCAGTGCTCACTATCACTACTATTTGAGACTTTTAATACTAATTCAACGTTCTCACCTTGAGCGAAGGCCAGCTGAAACGCATTAACTATAGCGAGTGGGTTTTTTCGCTCAATAAAGGAGCCTGCATCAAATATGAAAAGAAACCGAAACGGTGAGCTGAGCTTGGTGTTTTGTATTTTTTGTGTGTGGGAAGGTAATACAACAGGCGCGCTGTATTCAACAGATGCATGAACTCTAGAGAAAGCCCTTGTAGTGAAATGAGAAATTCCCCACACTTCATCAAAACTATCGAGCGTAACAGCCCACTCTTCAGGCGCGAATTCAAGCTCCCAAGGAGGAATGATTGTCGTGTACCCAAACGTTGCGGACAAATCATCGACGATATCTAATAGTTTCGCTGCCTCAATAGCATTTACAAAAAATATAGATTTATCAAAGACTACACCATTCTCAAAAGGACTTGAGTAAGTCAAAGGATCATCAGTAGGGTGTCCAATGTGAACTATCGAGAAAGCAATGCCTTTTTGCTTTAGTAACTCAGCGTAAGCACGTAGATCCTCGCCTAGGCCTAGGCGTCCCCTACTATAGCCGATGAGATTAATTCCATTACTTTTCAAAGGCTCATTAATCACTTCGGTTTGGAGCTTCAACTCTAACTCGTCAATATTAAAAATGCTTTTTCCGTAAATATCATACCATCGAATAAGGTTTGCTCTTTTCTTAAAGCTTGAGAGGTCTTTTTCACCGGTTATCTTTTGATAGAGTAAAACCATTAAATTAGTTATTAAGATTGTTTGGTCCTGAATAACGTTCTCACTTGCTGAAAAGAGCTGTTGCCAAACACTTTCAGACACAATTGATATGCGCTTTTTGGTCCAAGGAAGGTAATGATTAAATATATCCATGCTACCAATTATCTCACTTGCGAAACTTACTGGCGAACAATCGTAACTTATATATCATTCGTTCTTTTAACGGTAAGTTTTGTTTAACGATTTCCATACGCTCTGGAGATTTAGATATTGACTGGCTTCGCCAATGACTCTCATAGGCTGCCACCACCTTTCTTAAGACACCGGGTTGGCCAACGAATCCTTTAAAAATTCTTTCAAACTCGGTATTATCGATACACTGCTTGCACCTATTTTTTTGTTTGAGTTCTTTACAAAGATCTACAAATACTTCCCTTTGCTCAACTTTATGCTCTTCACAAAATGTTTCAATCTGCTCTACAAAGGCTAATTTAAATTTTTCAAAAATTGCCGGTGGAATGAATGAATAAGTAAAAGTTCCCTCTTTTTCCCTTTGAAGATAAAGATCCATGTCATATTGCAAAGAATCAAGATTAAGTTGGTTAAACCATCGCTTAAATTCTAGACCTTCAAGGGTGTAAGAGGTATTAATCAAAGGCGTGTCGAGGTTGATTGGCGTTATTTCAATTTGAGATAAAAAGTCTTCTACTAGGCTTCCGTTTTTAAAACACTGTTTACTGTAAGGTCGTAAGATAAATCTATCGCGCCCGACTTTTCTAATGAGTCGGTCAAGTATTTCTAGTTGGTAAGCCCGTGGCGTAGCTGGCAGCCCAAACGCATGTACCTGCCCATGCCTTTTGACCCCTTGATTATAAGATGATTCAGCAACTTCCAATGGAAAACGAAGGTAGCCTATGAATACAGCCTCAGGTATAGAATTTGCTAACTGCTCCATTCTCTTGAAAAAAAACTCAGAAGAAAGTATCAGTACATTTTTTTTTGAGGTCGTAAACTCTTCCATTAGCGACGATACTTTTGCTTCATCTAGCACAAAGTCGTTGTCTTTTTGCGAAAACAAAGAGAGCAGATTACCGGAACTAACGCCATTTTCATCAAGTTCATGCTCTGGATAGAATACCCCTTTGCTATCTAGGTACCCCCTGTTATCACTCAACCATTTTTGAATAGCTGAAGTACCCGATTTGGGCGGACCTATATGTATAAATACTTTATTCATGCACAACTTCTGTGAGTTTAAATCCGTTGAGGAATGTCGCAGACTAACTCAAATAATTTGGTTATTCTTTGAATATTTTATGAATTAGGAGTGGTTTGCGGCAAGTTTTGAAGTACTTACCGCGACAGCTTACTACTTACGTGCTCCCACAGAGGACGCTAGGTGAAGTACAATATCAAGTGTTGAATGCAAAGACTCTTCAAGCTCTTTGATTTTTTCTACACTTAGACCTGATAAAGACTGCTTAACTTCTGTGGTTGAAATATCTTTAGTTCTATCAAGGTACACGACTTCGCAAAGCTCTTTCAGTTCGTCAAATTTTCCTTCCCAATCGTTACCCATACCAAATATATCGATATTGTATGTCTTCACATCTTCCGCTTTCTGTTCCCAAGTATTTTCGGGAATAACTTCATCTACATACTGTGAAGCCAACAGGATATTTTTTCTCTCTTCGTACGAATAAAAAGATTTTTTGCCTTTAAGTGCATTGAACTCATCTGTTGACAGACCCACTACAAGACGGTCTCCCAATGCTCTCAATCTACGAAGTAAATTAACGTGCCCAACGTGGAACAGATCAAAAGTACCATATGTAAGTACTGTTTTACCTACTTTTGGTTTTGGGGTAACTAAGTCTTCCATCTTAATTTCATGGCGAAAGCGCAAATACTTTTCATCGCGTATAGGATAAACGCCTTGCTGCTTAAGCTGCTCTATTTCAGGAAGAAAATGCTCGAAGTTCATGTGACGCATGACGATGGCTTCATCAGTTCGGAAACCACTTCGAGAAAAGTAACCTGAGTAATCTCGAATACCTTTAGCTGTAAAAGGGCCGAACTCATAATCTTTAAGTGGGTACAGACCATCTAACTCAATATAGCGTTTGGGGAAACAATCTCGAAAGTACTTAGCTTTATAATGCAGTACCGTTTTACCTTCAACCGTTTCACGTTTACCTACAAATACGTCAATTTGGAGATAAATATCTTGTTTGCATATCTCGGAGGAAGTTTGGTTAGTGCAAAAAAACTGGAAAAGCCCCGGCATGTCTCGCTCTTTTAAGTGCACACCTAAGCTCTCTAGCTCAGGAGCCACTTGAGCGAGCTTTTCTTCATAGAATTCTTCGATCATGACATCTATGTCATCATCCCACGGTATAAGCCCTCTATGACGAACCGCACCTAGCATCGTCCCAGAATGCATAAAGAACTCTATGCCGTGTCTATCGAGTACTTCTTTGAACACTTTAAACATACGGTAGTAGCTTGAAACATATCCATTGCCAAGTATCACACGGCTGAAAAAGTCTTCTAGCGTAACCGACTGACCGTTAACTGCTTCCATCACATCCTCAAAACATTGTTCCTGCGTACAGGTATTTCTCACATTACTGTCATGGAAGTGTAACACTTTGTCGTGATGCCGACTACAACTTGTAGGTCTCGCGCACCGTGCAGAAATACTTACTTAGTAAAGTTAGCTCTCAAGAATTTCTTGTAAGCAGACCTTAAAAATTCAGGTTGAATTGATCTAAGGACTTTAGCATGGCCCATATAGTAAGCTTCAAGCTCCATTTCCTGCCTGCTCACCGCTAAATTCCAATCAATATTTCGACTCAATACTGCGCGCACACTCTCGTACACTGGAAGTCTAGTATTATCAAGGTGCTCGTAATTACCTTTAACGTCTGTTGAGTCTTGTCCTACCACACTCAGAACGTTAGACGCGATATGACTTAGTACTTTGCGTTTGGGATGGTTCATTGAATAAAAAAGAATGTCGTCACGCCAGTTATTTTCTATGTAATCACTGACAATTACATCGCATTCTTCTTCTCGTCTTTTTAACTCATCAATGCTCGCCTTAGCATTTGCAAGCACAAACTCTTCTGTATATTGCGATTGATTGGTTGCCGCATCCACGGCTTTTTGAACGGCGTTCACAGGATCTTCCATAAAAAATGCTAAAAAGTTTGCATCGTGATAGTCACAAAACTTGGTCACGTAAGGCTCACCCGCGCGAAAGTAAACGACTTCGGGCATGTAACCGGAAAAATATGCGTTAGGGATTCGTACAACCTTCCCACCTGCTTTTAAGTGATTTACTAAATTAGTCGAAGCAAAAATTCCATGACTCTCGCCGACATTTTGAGTGATAAAAAGGTCTAGTTCGCCAAGCAACTTTTCTACATCTTCCCAATCCTCTTGCCGCAACTCAAAGGAAGGCTTGGGAAAGGGAACAAATTCCCAGCTTTCTGCAAATTCAGTGTTAGTTTGCAAGATATTGCCTAGAGGATTCGCTTGGCAATTGCCATAAACGCTGTACTTCTTCTTAACTACAGGTTTACTGCTTTGAGTATCTGCTTTGGATGTTGATAGATTCTCTTTAAGCTTGGGAGAAATAACGTCATTTTCGTTACTTTCCGTTTTAACGTTTGTAGAGGAAAGCCCCAGCACTTTTTTTAGATAAGACAGCATTTACACTTCCATTTAATCAACACCAAGTATCATGCAGATACTCTTTAAGCTTTTTTACACGCATTACCTCCTCTTCATTGAGGTATGCAGATATATCGATTTTGTTGCGTTGCGGGGGTTTATTTAATAAAGGGTCCCACAGTTGTTCTGGTCTTGCTTCAGCCTCGCTGTGCTGAGGTTCAAGATTAACACTGCTTTTGACACCAATAAACTCAAATATGCTCTGCATTGTATCCAACGCATGCTCAGTTAGTTCCGAGTAAGGTACAACTAAAATATTTCTACCCTGAACGATATGGTGACGTACGATATCATCAATTTCACGGAAATCTGCTAGATAATCGTCGAGCGGCTTGTTTAACCATTGTATTTGATGCGACTCTCTATCAACGCCTAATTCGACTTCTTTTGCGAATCGCTTTCTATGCGAGGCGATAATCTCGGATGGATCGCGTGTACACACGAGTACCTTCGCGTTAGGAAATACATTATAAATTTCTGGTAAGCTTCTTATGTGAGCGGGCGTTTTTTCCACTAAGCATCTTTTCCCTAAGTTTTGCCATGCAAAATAAAAGAATGTTCTGAGTAATGGTCCATATTGCCTAGCATCCCAGATTTTAGGGCGGTCTTCCTGATAAAGGTACTCTGTAGGAACGCCCCTAGCGTCGGCTAGCCGGTTTGCTTCAACGATAGGTTGAATTTTATTTTGAAATGCTTCCCAATTTTTTTGGCCTACATACAAGCGCATTTCATAGTTTTCGGGGCACGAGTCTTGAAGCAGAAGCCACGGTTTGTTGAAGCAAAAAGTTTCAACGGTTGCCTCAGAGAAATCACAAAATGCGCTATGATTGCTTACCTGCTGAAACAGTAAACTTGTACCACTTCTTTCAGGGCCAACAACAAATACCGGCGCATTGTCGTTTGCCCAGTTTTCTAATAGCTTTAGGTAGAGAGAGTCTTGCATGGCAACTCCGAAAATAACGATTTAAATTCACTAATGAATCTTTCGTTATACGTTCGAAATGTTGCAATTGAATTACGATGTAGTTCTGCTGTGCGCTCTGGCGTAAGTTCTCTTAGAGCTTCAACCATGTCGGGAACCGATACGAAGTTATGAAAGCTATCCATACCGTTTATCCCAACCATCGCATCTTCTGTAGCCAGTAACGCTTTTCCATAAGATAACGCTTCGAGGGATTTGATTTTCAGTCCCGTTCCACCAACCATAGGGTTAATCGCAATATCAATCAAACGATAAAACTCGTCTAAGTCATCTACTAAACCTACAACGTCGAATATCTCGTTCATTGGAGAGAAGACTTTACACACTGTTCCACCCAACAAGAAACTAAATTGTTGCATTAATGCTGGGTTTGCCATTACCGCGTCTTGGAAAACACGCAAACTTTCTACATTGAAAGGGTTCCCAGAACCTATGTAGCCAATTACAATTTTTTCACGCGATTGATTTACTAAAGGCTGAAAAGGTACGCAATACCCCATAACAGCTACAGGTGTTTCAGTAATGCTTTCAAAATAATTCTTTTCTTCATCTTGAATAGCTAAAACAAGGTCGGCTCGCTCTAATGCATAAGCTTCAAGCTCTTTTGTAGTGTAGAACCATACAGGCTCTAAACCGGCTTCCTTAGCTACGATATGCCTGTCACCAAATACATCATGCGTATCGATAACTTTATAGGTTTGTTCGGGCAAAACGTCTAGCACTTTCGAAAACCATACATAGTTCACCACGCAAACGTCGAAAGACCACGTCTCGCAAAGTTTATCTACGTAGTCAGAGACCCTATTGTCGTACCAATCATCGATATCGAAATAGTCTCCAAACGAGGGCGCGGCAGCTGGTCCTTGCGGTTGAACGAAGTGAAAGTAGTCCCATTGATTTTCCATATCTCTTCTTTGCGTGTCGCTCAACCCTTCCATGCCGAAGTATAAGAAGTGAACTTGATAGCCACAAAGTTGAAACATTCTATTCAGCCGATAAATTCGGGCGCTATTTCCTTGAAATTGAGGATGAGAAGGGATAGGAGATACAATTAAAACAGTTTTACTCATAGCTCATCCCCACCCCAGTGAACGGCAAGATCTGAGATAGATACACTCAATGAGCGGTCGAAAACTTGTACCGACGTCTGTGGTACTATAAGTAGCTCAACTAACTCACCTTCTGTCTGGGTATAATGAACAATATCAATTTCACTTCCCACACCAGCCCCAACATTTTGCTTTAGTACACCGTTTAAAAAACACTTTAGCCCGACACGTTCCATGCCTTGTACAACGGAAAACACATTGAACTTTATTGTGTAAAAGCCTATTGCTCGTAATGGGATAAACAATCTAACGCCTTTATGACCAAGCCAGCGCCAGTAACTAGTTCCATCAGTTTCTATAGGGTACATCCCAATATTGACCAATTTATCTAGGTAGTACCAACGTCTTGCATTCGTTATGTAGTCTCTGGTTTGCTTAGCAAGTTTGTCGCTACTTTCTGTTAACTCTGGCCAGACCTGAAGAGCAAACTTCGACAACGATTTAGCTGGGTGCAATACAGCACGATCTGCCGCCAAAAGCTTTCTCACGTCATCTAAAAGTTCTTCATTTGGAACGAGCCAGCAATAATCCGAATAGCCTTTATTACATAACGGCTTAAGTGTGTTGTTAATAGGTAAATAGCTATGTAGCTCGCACCATTCGAGTATTTCCTCTGCGTTATCACTAAACACTTTTCCACTTATTAGTGGTCGATGCTTTCGCACCGTATATTTCATTTCATCAATTAGAGGTCGAGTAATTTCATTCAGTGCCACCCAACTAATGTTTGATCTACCGACTAAATAGCTATCTGGTGTCCTAAGTTTTATCTTTTCCGAGTTTGCTGCCAAGCGCTCAAAACCGGCTTCAACTCTTGGTGTTATCAGCACGTCTTTGTCATTCGTACCGAAACATACATCTTGTACACCTGCGATCTTACTTGCGGCGAAATACTCTAAACCGTGTTTTTGGCAAAGTTCATAATTTGACAAATATGTTATCCGCGCCCCAGCAGCCATCGCGAGCACCGAAATAATACTTTGCGGCATGACGTCCAGTATTACCTCACCGATACGAGGAAGGCTTCGTAGAAATGCTGAAGTTGTGAGAATATCAAGGTTAATTTCATGGTGAGTAGCGGCTACTTCAAGTGGTGAAAGAACGCTGCTTGGATTATTATGCATCGTCTTCTCCTACGTTTTTAACAAGCTCTTTTTCAGCATATAACCACTTCAACTCACTAGTACCATTCCTATACATTCCGGGGTTTGTATTTACCATCCAAGAACGCTTAGTTGCGGCAAAAGCCCAATATTCTGTAGTCCTTACAACATTTGTATTCATGTCGATATCAATTGGCCCAGCAACACTTTTTTCTACAGAAAACCCTGCTGCAGATAAAAGTTGGCTTATGTTTTTTCTCTCCAAATTGTATTCACTAGTTAATATTTGCGGTCTTCGCAGTGAAAGAACAAGCTTGGCCCCAATAGCTAATATCTTGTTCAGCTTTGCAAGCCATAATACGGGCGTATTAGCCAAATCAGATAGACAAGCATCAACTACCGCAGCGGGATACAATATTTCATTGAGACTATCGTCGAAATTAGTCACATTAGCAGTATGTATTTGCTTTTCGTCATACCCTAATAGAGATGCTAGTACATTTTTTTGGTACGTTTCATCATTTGAAATACTAGCGATTAGTGAAGCATTTGTAGGCAGTAAATTAGCCTGCCACCACAAGTTACCAGCTTCATAGTTAATTGTGTATTTACTCTGCCAATCAAGTATTTGGCACTCTGTCAAATAATCAAAAAGTTTGTTGTTCAACGCGCTCGTGCAAAACTGAGTATTATCTTGAAGCTTTGCCGCCTCTTCCACATATGCTTGCGCTGTTACTTTAATACTATGAGTTTTTTCCACCCACTTTTGCGCATTTTTGCCTATTTGAACTCTGTACTGACTGTCTGAGATAAGCTTCTGAAGTTCGTTTGATAGTTTTTGGTTAAAATTCTCGTCCCAATCTAACTTAACTGCACAATCTTCCGGTAACTCTTCGAAAGGCCCGATGTTTACCACAACGCAACACAACCCCATCCCCATGGCGCGTGTTAGCGTGCCAGAAGACTCCCCCCCAGTTGGGTAACGTAAATTCACGATAAAGTCAGAAGCAAGCATATACTTGAAGAACTCATCTTCATTCAAAAAGCCCGTTACAACTACATTTTCAGACAGACCACTATCAGCTATATCTTGATAAACATCGTACTCGTGGGGTTTACATTGGCCAGCCAGTACATATGTAAAATCTAGGCCTTGTTTTTTTAAATCAGATAACGCCCCTAACACTGCTTTGATCTGTTTCGCTTTTGCAATAAAGCCCATAGACGTGATCACGGGCTTGTTCCCCGCTAAACCTAACTCACCCCTATACTGCATTTTTAATTTTGGTTGGTACTGTCGGGCGGCAGGGGAAAAATGATGGGGCACAATTTTGACATGCTTGTGCCCTAGTGCCGCTATTTTATCGGCTGAGTATTTTGAATGTACTAAAATACGCTCGGCAGCACTAATGATACTGGCGTTCATCATTAGCTCATGAGGCATGAATTTACCTTTCCAGCCAAACTTTGAAAGCTGCTGCCCAATAACAACACCCGACTCACCGTAGTTATTTTGCAGTGCTAACGTGTAACTGTCTTTATCGCCTTGCGATAAATTGGTTAGATCGATGAGATAGTGCAAATTCAGGTCATGTACCACCACAAGACCCGGTTTAGAAAGCAGCACAGGCAGCATATATTGGGTATCAGGATTATTACCTACATGATATATGTGAGGTACATCAGCATACTCATGCTGCTGCCACATATATTCTTCTAAATACAATATTGTTACATTTGCTGCTATTCCCGTAGGTGCTGGATGCGTATTTTCAACAACAACTGTTACTTTTGTTGTTCTAGAAAAATATGGGATCTGCTCGGCAAAATAGTCTGCGATGCCATTAGGCTTGGGAGGCAGCGGGCAAAACACCACTACCTGTGATGGTACGTCCGTCATTACTTCCCTGACTCTAGCTGCTTTTTAATATAATCGAACTCTCTTTGCATTCGTTCGTTTTGAATAGCAAGTAGTGCATCCATTCTTCTTTCGACCTCAACGGAAAATTCGCCCAATATATCTGTAAAGCTACTTTTGAGCGAAATAGGCTGCGCTGTAACTCGTTTACCATTAATGTAAACGTGTGCTTCGCGCGCCTCTGCAGAAAACGGCAGCATATCAAGTTGTAACGTAAAGCCATGACACCCGTTACCAATACCAGCAGCAACAAGATCTTCGCGCAAGGTAGCGGCTTTTGTTTTAGCAAGTACCTTATCACCCGTTTTAAGTACTACTTCACATGGTGCAGAAGGATTAGCAGAATTTACAGCCCAACCTGCCACTAAGTCACTTGATACTGTATCGATGTGGAAAGTCAGGTCACCTTTACCAAGTAAACGTTTTACTAAGTTTTTTAATTTTCGTTTCATGTGTTTTTACGTCCATTCCATGTATGCCGTAATGGTACATCAAAAGAAATGACGGTTCATTAATATGTTATTCAACGTACCATTTACTGTGTTTGTGAACGGTTTCATTGCTTAGCATTTCTTGCTTAGTGAACCATTTATATTTGCCATGTTGAGCATTAGGAAGTGATTGTATATCGATATCACAAATTAGCTTGTAGCCTAGTACAACATAATGAGTGGAAATCCCCTCACCAAAAACAAAGTCTTCGTAAAAGTGCTCATACGGCCCTAAAAACTCAGCTTGGCAACGAGAAAATTCTGTTCCGAGCTCAGCTAAGGTTAACCGCTTGAAAGCATTATTCATACTTTCGTCTTTTAAAATACGGCCACCAGGTACGAACCAATAGCCTTTAGCAGGACGATTATTTCTATAGCCAAGTAGAATCTCACTGCTTGAATTTTCTATGACTAAATCGATAGATATAAGTGGAGTACAGTCGATAACCTTCGTGAAAGTATCTTTTTCTAGAAAAGCCATTCTATGTTCCATATATAAAAACACCGGGCATGCCCGGTGCTGTCTTGATGTGAATATTCCTATCCTCGGAAATTATCTTGGTTTGTAATGAACCAGTCAAATGCATGTTTCAACCCTTGCTCAAGGTTGTAGGTATGCTGCCACCCCAATGCGTGAAGACGTGAAACATCCATTAGTTTTCGAGGCGCACCATCAGGCTTGCTTGTATCCCATCTGATTTCGCCACTAAAGCCAGTTACCTTAGCAACCGTTTCTACCAGCTCGCGGATAGTACAGTCTTCACCAGTGCCAACATTTATATGACTAAGCATTGGCTGAGTATTAGCTTGATATGTTTCGTTATCCAGCTCCATTACGTATACACTCGCTGCGGCCATATCATCTACATGCAGAAATTCGCGCATTGGCGTGCCGCTTCCCCATGCCACTACTTCACTATCCCCACGTTGCGCTGCTTCGTGAAAACGACGTAACAATGCTGGAATAACGTGGGAATTCTCAGGGTGGAAGTTATCATTTGGGCCATATAAGTTCGTAGGCATTACCGAGCGATAATCACGCCCATACTGACGATTGTAGCTTTCACAAAGCTTTATCCCAGCAATTTTAGCAATCGCGTAAGGTTCATTCGTTTCCTCTAGAGTACCTGTTAGCAAGGCTTTTTCGGTCATCGGCTGTTCGGCTAGCTTTGGATATATACAACTAGAGCCCAAGAATAAAAGCTTCTGAACATCATTCTTATGTGCTGCATGAATGACATTCGCTTCTATCATCAAGTTTTCATAAATAAATTCTGCCGGATAGGTATTGTTAGCATGAATACCACCTACTTTTGCAGCTGCAAGATATACTTCATCAATTGTATTTTCAGCAAAAAAATCATTCACTTCACTTTGATTACTAAGATCCAATTCATAACGTGTTTTAGTAACAATTTCTATATTATCTCTTTGCTCTAAATTTCGAGCAATAGCTGCGCCAACCATACCTCTATGGCCAGCAACAAATATTTTTTTCATAATTTTTTCTCAAACAAATTAAAAATTTAATACTGCGTTTCGCTGTATTTAATCGGCTTTTTTTGACGGAGTAAATTAAATTTAAACTCTCCGATTTGACTCTATTCATCAATTAATGATTACTGCCTATTGAACGCTTTTAGTTCGTGCGAGGGGAACAACCCTTAACCAATAGGAGTTCGATAAGAAAAGCCAATCTTGTCATGCTGTTCTGAAGTGCCCCTTTTTTATTCTTAACTGCGAAAGCCTAGTTTGCCGTTTTAAAAACTTCTGCAGGAGCTGTCGGAAACATTACATGTGAACCACCCAAACGCCTTTACACTCAGAAAAACTAAAAACTTAGTCTAACTAAACCATGCTAACTGCTTTGTACCAAGTCTCTAGTTCCTCTTTCGCGGCCTTATCAATGAAGTTTTTCATAATTTTTGTACCGGGTGCATTTTTTTTGAAACTAAAGTCTCTTTCACTTACTAACCCTGCAAATAAAGCTGAAATACTTGTATTAGGTTCAGATACTATCTCTTCATAGTCAAATTGAGTATCAACTCTGCTTTCAAGTACCTCTTTAAAGTGATCAAACTCACTCTTTAATGCTCTTTGTGCACGCTCGAATTTGTCTTTGCCTATCGACAACCTAAACCCATCGGAAATATTAGCTTTAACAACAAGGTTGTCGCCCCACAAGCCAGTTTCATTTGCCACCGCATAAGAGAATATCTGAGAAAAAGCATTCCGCCGTTTCATATAATAAACATACGAAAACTCGAAAAACTCAAGCAAATCTATCCCAAACTTCTCTTGCCAATAGCGATGTTGGTTCACATGAATGTGCAGCACTAAGATACTTTCTTTAGGAAACGCATGATATTTGAGAGTCTTTAAATAATCTAAAGCAGTAGAGTTCCTGAAAGTTTCTAAGTACTTCTCTACAAACCGTCGATGTAACCATTCATTAGAGATACAGTCACCAAATTCTCCGCTGAGGATATCACAAACCCAAGTCGACCCTACTCGTGGTGTAGACAGAATTGCTATGGTATTAGCCCTGTTAACTTTTCTTTCTGATTTGCTTTCTATTAATTTCTTAAAAGCGTCATCAAAATGCATCGAGATTAAAGCAGAAGAGACTTCCCTGCTTTGAGATTGATTATAGATTGTTTGCAAATGCCTATAATTCCCCTTAAATGAACGGAAATCTCTCTTTTCTTTTACAATCTCTGGTATACATTTAGTATCATTATCAAAGGCAAAATCACTAGTCTTGCCCCAAAGTTCCTCATGCCAAAACCTATTCGACCTTCCACAGTGAAAACCTGACCCATCATGACCATGGTTCTGAACTAAAGATAATTTGGGATAAACTGTTGCTTTACCGTGAACAACTTGCCTAAACATACACCTAACATCTGCAGCATCTAAATCACTATTCACTTCACGCTGAACCATGCTAAGTACGTCGTCACCAAACTCACAAATAGATTGCTTATCTTCTACATTGTCAAACTCTTGTTTAGTAATTTTAGTTGCTAGCCACTCCATCGTCCTCTCATAAACACCACAGCCCCAACCGCAAAACCGATTCATAGTGTAATAGTCTTTTTTTACTACCCCTGAAATTTGAAGTGGCGGACTGTACCCCGAGATGCTGATCACCGAAGAATTGTCTTTATAAAATTGTAAGGCTTGATTCATAAAGGTAAGAAAGCCTGGCGCAACTTCAATGTCATCCTCCACATATATTGCAACTTTGAATACACGTATTAGCTGCTTTAAACCTTCATGGGCATTTCTCACTCCCCCGAAATTTACGGGGCGCTCAATAACCGTTACCGTTTTAAACCCAGAGATATTATGCGCGAATTTGCGTACTTCATGTACCGCCGCTTCATCTTCAACTTTTGAAGGAGCGTCACTGTATATAACTAAGTTGGTATATTGAGCTAGAGCATTTTGCTGTAATGCACCTACGCTTCGCCTGAAATGACCTATTCGTGTGTATACAGAAATACCGACAGGAGCAAGTACTGTCATAACTTATCCTGCAACTTAGCAATACCAAACCCAGTTTTCCCAAAAGTATTACCGTTGTACGCCATGTAGTAATCGTTTTCAAAAGCAAAAACTGAAGAATATTCCTGCATATCCTGATCCCAGCAGTTGCCACTTGGGAGCAGCGAAAATCTGTCATCTTCCCTTCGCCACGCTATCCCATCTTGTGAGTAAGCATAGCCGATCTGATAATGTTGGCCTGCTGCTTCTCGATAGCAGTCGCTCCCTCTTGTCGAATACCACATATGAAACCCATTGGAATTCTGTAAAACCCAGGGGCGCCCTAGAGCTTCGCCTTCAAATTTGTAAGGTATACAAACAGACTCGCATGTAGACCAGTGAATGCCATCTTTACTAATAGCTCGTTTAATAAGATAGACCGGTTCTGGTTTGCCGTTATAGCTAGGCCAACCCGTTGCAGAGATGTACCACATGGTAAATCCATTGCCATTGTAATGAACGCAAGGCGCAGCACAAAATACTGGGTCGTGTATATTTCGGTCCAAAACCGGGCCATTGGACACTTTTTGAAATGAAACACCGTTGTCTTTACTAATAGCCAAACCAATGGCTAATTGATAACTTATGTTTGTACGTTGGTTCCACCCGATATAATAGAAGTAAATTTCCTCTCCCACACGTAAAACGCAAGATGGCATCACGCCCTTATCGTCAAACATTCCCGGAGCGCCAAGTTCTAGTACAGGGCGCTCTGCCTCTACCAATACCTTTTTGGTTGCCATATCGTAATCTAGATAAAACGGTCGACTTTGTCCCTGCTCATCCCTTGAAGAATAGAAAAAGCGAAAAACACTCGCGCCTAAGTTCATTGGCGTTGGTAATTGAGCGTGAGTGCGACTTAGCGGGTTCTCGCCGTTAGGTACATAAACAAAAGAGTCACTCTTCCACGTATCCATTACAGTCCTTAATATATATCATAGCTTTTTACATCTCTTAGCTTCGCTGGGTTACCTACGTAAACCCCCCACTCTTGAGTATTCTTGGTCACGCAAGCTCCCATTCCAACTAAAGTACCTTCTGCAATATTCGAGTAGTCTTTAATAGTGGAATTTACGCCAAAAAAGCAATTATTAGCCACATTACAATGACCGGACAATACCACCTGTGAGGTAAAAAACACATGATCACCAATGTTACTGTGGTGCCCAATATGATTTCCACTCCAAAGCACCACGTTATTTCCGATAGAGGTAAATGGTTGTATCGTATTATCCTCTAATATAAAGCAATTTTTACCAATACGGCTTTCATCATAAACTGTTGCTTTACTACTTATATAGCTTACAAATTCATACCCTTTTCGGGTAACTTCATCATAAACAGATTCTCGAAGACGGTTCATATTCTTTGCAGTCATAGGTGCAAACATTTTGAACTTGTCTGATGGGTAATAGTTTTCAATATTTTCGAAAGCAACAACAGGTAACCCCTTGAAATAACTATCTTCAATGTAATCTTGATGAACTGTAAAGGCCACAACATCGTGCTCAGTGTCGTGTGTTAAATAAAAATGCGCAAGTTCGGCCGTGTCTTTTACGCCAAATATCACTACCTTAGCCATGATTAAGAGAATACCTTTTGATAATTGAAAGAAGCTCACTCGGCGAATTAAACATCATGCCATCGATTACTGACAAGTTAGATACAAACGAATTTTCTGTATGCTGCTTATACTCAGAACCCTCAAAGTAGATAAACTCAAGGTTGATGTTTTCACTACTAAATGATGTCGAATCATAAAGCTCAGCCCCCCCCTGAGCGTTTATATAAGTAGACGCTTGTAATTCTTTGCACATTTCAATTATACGAGCCTGACTTACTGTGTTCTTAGCAATATCGAGTTCAGAGGACCGTAAAAGAGTGGCTGATATACCTAAGTAATCGATGATGTGCTGCAAAGAGCGAGTTAAGAAGTTTGATAAATTATCATCATTTGTGGAGTAAATTAGATTCAACAAAGCGCTAACTCTCTCATAGTATGGAGCTTTTTTATAGCTATGCTCCATCGAAGTTAAAAAACGCTTCTTTTGTGATTGAAAGTCACTAATGGACAAATTGGAAATTTTTTCATTTTGGCTAGCTTTTTTGACAGGCAGTGTATACCGATATACACCTTGCTTCCCCAGAAAGTTATTACGATTTACCCACCCTCGCCGTATAAAGTTAACGTCATCATAAACAACGAACGTATCTACGCTATCGATTAAACTAAAGTATCCCAGATAAGGAAAGAAATACGGTTGCATAATAGCTAACTTCATTGCTTTAACTTAACTTTTCTTTGATTAGTCTAGCAACATCATGAACATCTGAAAGTGACAAGCTGGGATATATCGGCAAACACAATATCTGCTCAGCGTGCTCTTTCGCAATGTCAATGTTGTGAGTAATTGAGTTTTGTTCTATTTCAGCTATGCCGAAATCACAAGTTAATGGGTAAAAATATTTGCGCACCATAAAGCCATGTTCTCGTAAATAGAGATAAAGACTATCACGATCACACTTACTCGAATTACGAATAATAATAGGAAAATATGCGTGATTCACTTTAACGCCTGTTGAGCATTTAATTATTTTTAAGCCGTCAATACTTTGCAATAACTCATGGTAAGTTGCAGCTATCTCTGTCCTAGCCTTTATGATTTGGTCAGTATACTGCAATTGAAGAAGACCTAAAGCGGCGTTAAACTCGCTCATTTTGGCATTTAGCCCCAAGGATGAAATCGTAGTTTCATTTTGGAAGCCAAAGTTAGAGAAATTCATTAGCTTTTTTTTAGTTATTGCTGAATGGCAAGCGACGGCGCCGCCTTCAAAAGTATTCAAAACCTTTGTTGCATGGAAGCTTACGACACTCATGTCCCCGAATTGCATAAGGCTTTTGTTGAGATGTTCTACCCCAAATGCATGGGCAGCGTCATATATAATAGGTATTTGATATTTTTTAGAGAGAGCATCTAGCTCATCTACATCGCAAGGGTTTCCATAACAATGGACGGCTAAAATAGCAACAGTCTTTTCATTAATTGCTTTTTCAATTTCAACTACATCAATATTTAGTGTGTTTGGTTCTATATCGACAAAAACCGGTTTATGCCCCGCCCATACAATCGAATTAGTCGTAGCAATAAATGTGAAAGCAGTTGTAATAATTTCGCCTTTTTTAGAATTGTTCATACAACTTAAGGCGGCAAGCAATGCTTGAGTCCCATTGGAAAATGTCACTACGTGTTCGACTCCCCACACTTTCTCTAGCGCTTTACAAAAACGTTGATTGTATAAGCCATTATTAGTTAAGGAGGCTGAGTCCCAGATATCTCTCAGCAATGGCATGAACTCGTCTAATGGAGGAAGAAAAGGTTTCGTAACATTTATAACTTTTTTAGCCACTTTAAAATCCGGTTTTTATAATTTCTCAATATAGGTAACTAGAATATATTATCTAAACAATTCGCTTGAGAACATCAGTAGAAAAAAGAAAAAGGCAGCTATTTTGCTGCCTTTTTTATTAAACTGGCTTTAACTACTCTTTAGCAACCGCTACAGAATAACCATGCTTTTTCAGAAGTGCGTGTTGCTTCGCTTTACCAAGGTCGTGCGCCACCATTTCTGCACACATTTCTTCTACAGTTATTTCGGGCACCCAGCCAAGTTTTTCTTTGGCTTTGGTTGGGTCACCTAACAGTGTTTCTACTTCCGCAGGGCGGAAATAACGTGGGTCAACTTCTACAATAACATCACCCACTTTCACGCCTGGTGCAATTTCGTTATCTACTGCTGTTACGGTTGCTACTTCTTTAACGCCCTCGCCACTGAACTCAACATTAATGCCTGCTTCTTTTGCTGACATACGTACGAATTCGCGTACCGATATTTGCTTACCCGTGGCGATAACAAAGTCTTCAGGTTGCTCTTGCTGAAGCATCATCCATTGCATTCGTACATAGTCTTTTGCATGCCCCCAGTCACGAAGCGCATCCATGTTCCCTAAATAAAGTTTTGACTCTAGACCCTGAGCGATATTCGCAATACCGCGTGTTATTTTTCGAGTAACAAAAGTCTCACCGCGGCGTGGAGACTCATGGTTAAACAAAATGCCATTACACGCATAAATGCCGTAAGATTCGCGATAATTTACCGCTATCCAATATGCATACATTTTTGCAACCGCATAAGGCGAGCGAGGGTGAAACGGTGTGGTCTCTTTTTGAGGAATTTCTTGAACTTCACCATAAAGCTCTGAAGTAGATGCTTGGTAAAACTTGGTTTTCTTTTCAAGACCTAAGAAACGAATAGCCTCTAGCAAACGAAGTGTGCCCATAGCATCCACATCGGCAGTGTACTCAGGAGCCTCGAACGAAACAGCAACGTGTGACTGTGCCCCAAGATTATAAACCTCGTCAGGCTGCACTTCTTGCATAATACGAATCAGGTTTGAAGAATCTGTTAAATCGCCATAGTGAAGAATAAAGTTCGCATTTTCTACATGTGGGTCTTCATAAATATGATCGACACGTTCTGTGTTGAATAAAGATGCACGACGCTTAATACCGTGAACTTCATATCCCTTCTCTAATAAAAACTCGGCTAAATAAGAGCCGTCCTGGCCGGTTACACCGGTAATAAGTGCTTTTTTCATGGTTATTTTTTTGACTCTGTTTTTAAATTAAGAACCCCTAATTCCCAGCTCTGAATAAGAGGTAAAACATTTTTTTTTGCTAGGAAGTTGACTAACACTGATGCTGAATACTTGTAGCTGTCTGGGTCATAGTGCCAAGGAGCTATGTTTACGAGGTTATTCTTACATTCCCCACTTTCATGGCGATAAGTACTAGTACCCAAGTAATCTGCCAGGTCAAAATAGTTACGATTGTAACTTACATATTTTGAAATTTCTTGTCGGTATTTCAATCTACGCTTAACCTGTTCAAAAGGGTTTTGGGGACGCCAACCTTCTCTCAATGCTTGAGGATATGGAACTTCCCCCCTTCCACCTAAAAATTCGGCGTCAGCGAACCTGTCTAAAAAGCCATGACGGTCCACCATTAAAAATGGAACGTCTAAGGCAACTAACGAGTGTATATTTTTTAGGTGGCTCGATAGTCTTTGATTATAAATATCTTCATCTGTAATTACAGAAAGAGCATTCGCCCAGCTAACGAACAACATAATTGCAGACGGTTTATTAATATTAGCAATCTCTTTCTCCGCTCCCAAACCACCTTGAATTTGCCTGGAAATAATATTATCCAGTCCCGTATATTTTTCTATGTGATTTGTTGCGCAATCGCCAATAACGAGCACCTTCATGTCTAAGTCAATATTATTGAGGCTATCTAACTTCACTAAATATATCCTCAAAATTTGGTTTGTAAGATTTTCTCATCTTGTGAAAGTACTGTTCTTGAAAGTAAACGAGAGGATCTATACCTTCAACATCATTTTTCTCAAATAGCTCTGACAATAAGTTAACGAATCGCGCCCTGAACTTGTTAGATTTGTTGATATGTCGACTGCGAATCAAATTTGGGTCTCTCGGGTTTTCAACAAAAAACTCTACAGCTCTTTTAATTTCGACCTTGTCATCTTCGCAAATAATTGAATTGTAATCATCATACCAAATTGCTCGACCGCCTTCAGAATGAGTACTAACAACAGGAATACCACATAAAAGATACTCACTTGATGCAAAGCATGCCCCCTCCTTTGCTGAGAGTATAAGCCCGCAACTGGCTTCGTTGATCTTCTTACAAACTTCACTCGGGCTCAATTGAGATTCATTTCTATATACATGAGGCGGCGCTTGTTCCTCAACGTTAGTTCCGTAGAGATTTCCAGTTATCAGAGCAAGATTATTCACTTCATTTGCTAAATAATGCCTTTTTACTTTTATCAGCCGCCCAACGTAGATAGCATCGAATACTTTTCCAAGGCCCGGCATTACATTCATTGAAGAGTTGTAATCCAGCCAAGCGTTTTGATTTATTATTTCACCATTAAGACCTGAGTCTCCAAATAATTTTTCATCTCGCTCATCGTTAAACAAAATATAAAATTGATCTTTATCGAGATTAAGGGCGTCGAACATTCCTAGAGCGTTATCCAGTAGCCCTTGCGACCAATGTGAGCCGAGGATTACTATAAAAAAATCTCTCTTGCTTATTCGGTTTCTATAAGCAGAAAGCCAGTCAAAATTGTGCTGTAAATTTTCGATAATAAAAATACGAAGATTTTTACTTTCTAGGTAAACCCTAAATGGAAACGCTTCATTAGGCCACACATAGTAAGATTTATAGCTCATTAGTAAGTGATTTCCTTTGAGACTTTTGAATACGCAAGTTTAAGCTCGCTACTCATTTTATCCAAGACTTTCTGGTCGAAAGACGCCAAGTGATCAAATAGTTTAGATTCGATTTCTCCATCCCAAATAACTAAATTTTTGGTGAGGTTAAATTTAGATGCATTTAGCACCGCTAGGTCTTCGGAGAAAATCACCGGAATACTTCCAACCGCAATCGACTCCCAAAACCTTAACGTGTTAGGACCAGCGCCCTCTGGGCAAAGCGAAAATTTAGAATCTGACAAAATGCTGTTATATCGAAAGGTCTTTTTATGGTGTTCATCGATATGGTGTGCTTCCACTTCTCGATTAAGCACCTGCTCTTCATAAACTACCTTGTTAAAATGCCATTCGTTTCCTAAATCCACAAACACGTCGTCGCGCCCACATTCTTTTGCTGCTTCGAAAAGCTTAATTCGACTGTCATCTCGGTAATGCGGCATGTGGGCGCCAATAAATGAAGCCAACAACTTACGCTCTTCCATTGGCTTCCGTTCCATACCTTCACTTCTATCTGGCGTTACGTAGTTTACGGCTATTAACGGCCAACCATGTAAAGCGAGGGAGGTTCCAATCTCTTCTTGCTTTCTTTCACTAGTAGAATCTTTGTGTGACAAGTGAAAATTTGTCACTCCAAGCCACTCAGCTTTTTCTAACATCCTTACCCAGTGGATATGTTGGCATACAGTATGAACTTTAAGCTTGAAGCCTTCACCTTGGGCTATTTTTTTATACATAGAGATTAGTGTTTTAACCCTTTCTAGGTAACGATCGGGAAACCCCTTCTTATCTACATAGGTTGCCCAAGGTAATGGCACATAAATATTAACTTCTTTATTAGTAATATCTACATGTTCGCCATTCCTAATATTAAGATGGTTTTCATACGCTTGCTTTTCCGTCGCACACGGATATTGCCAAAAGTTTAAGTCTTCCGGTGAACTTGCTTTAATGCCAATGTGATCTGCATACGTTTGCAAAACTGGGGGTATTAGCCCAGCAACATGCGCTAATTTTGTATCTTTGCTGTATTCGTCTTTCTCTAACTTTAGTGGCTCTTTAAAGTTATATCCGTTTTTAAAAACGATAGTGTTTCCGCTAGCACGAACATCGAAATTTGCCCCTGCGCTAAAACACACCTCTGAACTATTCAGAGCAGCCAATAGTTCGTTTGTTGATGCCTTCCTAAAGTTAAAATTAGGAACGACTGTTTTAGTTTTATCTTTATTTAAGCTTTCTTGCTCCGCTTCCTTTAGCCACTTTTCCATCGCTTTATTAATTGTGACCTTATTGATTGATTCAGTGCGCTTCGTCCAGATATCGAAATCTAAGGTCGCTTCATCAGTGAGTTTCTCTCCTGGATAAACGTACCCAGCCCCACCCAAAATTCTGTCATCAAGCTTTTTGTGGTAAGTACGCATTTCAGTTTCATGAACGTGGATGCTAACGAGAAAATCGACTGGATTAAATATTTTCCAACCTTGTGTTGCAAATAGATAAGCAATTTTATTGTCACAGCGCGGAACGCCCATTGGAAAGTCCAATTGATGCATAAAAGATGGTGATAGTTGCTCACCTACTCTCATCGCCCAAGTGTCTTGAGACCAATGAGGATTCGGATGTTTAGATAAGCTGCCTCCAAGTAATTCCCAACGAGAAAGAGATATAAAACTTTTCTCAGAAAATAGTACTTCGTCAATGACTGAAAGCGTTTCGTTAAAATAGATATCAGAATTACACAGTATTGTAACTCCAGCTTGGCAATACTGCTGCGTTAGCTCAATCCAGTACTTGTAGGTTAAGCGTTTGTTAATGTGAATAATTTCAATATTGTCGCTTATAACAGGGCATTCACACCCATCATCAATTACAACAAAGAGTTTGTTGATTAACTTGTTTTCTGCATTTTTGCCTAAACACAAGTCAATTTCCTTTTGCCTTTCTTTATCACCACACTGGTAATAAGGGAAAAATACGTTAATCACTTCAACTCCTAATACTACTCATATCCAAATTTATTTGATATTTTTTTAAATGACTTCGAGTTTTTAACTTCCCGAAGAAAAGACTCTGATAGCTCTCTTCGCTTTCTAGGTGATATAACATCTCCTGAGCGTCCACTGTCACCAGTAACGTTAAAAGCACTGAAAGTATCAATGAAACTATCCGAGTAAGGCATTTCTAGTTTATCAACTAGCTTTTTTATATATTTTTGCGGATTTTCCACTATATCTTCATATTTTATGATTTGATTTTGCTGAAAACTATCAACGAAGCATTCTACCCTTTTGCAGTATTCGTCAAAACCTTTTGGCTCAAAATGTTCCCAATTATTTGCCACAAGCGACAAATACGAGTCTATGGGGTTTCTTATTGTAGCCACACTTAGAATTTCAAACTTCGACTCTAGATGGTAAACTATCGACGATGTGGGCTCAGGTTTCTTGCCAACGCAATAATCAGAATGAGTATGATCTCTGATCACGAGGTGACCACCAAGGTTTGCTATATGTTTACTCGCTATATCAATATTACTTTGAAATATACGCCAAGCAAGTTCATCAACATTTGGTACATTTGCATAACGAGCTTGAGTAGTTACATCAGACGGTAGGAACTTCGGTTTCCCGCCTCCCATGTGGAGCCGTGTCGTTGGGTGTAATTCACTAAGCAAAAAAGCATTCGGTTGAGCTGCGACACACTTTGAAATTAACGTACCGCCGCTGCACGCTAAATGATGAATGATACGAAGCTTGGGCTTGTGGTTTGAGCCTTGGAGAATAGAAGAGCATTGTGACAGTAAACTCTCTGAATCTTGTAAACTTGATTCAGTTTTCAGTGATAAACTAATTTCAGAATTTCCCTCAATATCACTTAGCGCGGTACTTAACTCACTCATTAGCTCTTTAAAACTTCCAGAACCACTCATGTTACAGTGACTCCAATCCGAGTTCTGGATTAGCTTTCTTTAGCTCATCATAAAAATGTGAAGCTCTTTCCAATTTTTTGTGAAGATTAGCAATGAGTAATATCAATTCATCAACCCTCCCGCTTTTCTCACTTAATTGCAATCTTAAATCTTCGAGGTCAGATTGTGATTTTGTAAGTAGCTTTAAGTTCATCTCTGAAGTTTTTTCAGTTTTATTCAAACGTTCTTCAGCAACTTGCTTTTCTCGTAAAAGCGATGCGTAATCTTTTTCTAACTTTAAAACATTATTTTTCGAGCTTTCTATAAGCGCTCTAAGCTCGCCATTTTCAGCCTTTATTTCAATATTCTCGTTTTTTAACAATTCTGCCCACTGTTTGTTTTCCATATGATGACGTTGATGATTATCACGCTTTTCAATTAGCACCTCTTTCTCTTTGAGAAGCTGTTCTTTCGCGTTGAGCATCTTAACATTCTCATCCTGAGATAGTCTTAACTGTTCCCTCAAGCTCTGCTCTTTTTCTGCAGATATGTCTTTAAACAAACTAAACTCTTCCTCTAACTTTTGCAGCCTGTTTTTAAGTAAAACCAGTTCATTTTCTTTATCCGAAACAGATTCTGCACTCGAAGTTAAGTTAGTTTTCAGTAGCGAGTTTTCTTGTGTTAGAAAGTCGCATTGCAATTTAAGTTTGATTACATCATCTTGTCTCTGGAATACAGTAAATTCACTCTCCTCTAAGCATGGGATTTGAATAAATAACTTGTCTGGATTGTCAATCGTCCCTTTGACTTTTTTTGCCGTATTCGCACTCAAACAGATGATGAAATCAAATACTGATAAAGCTTGCATGTTTTCTGCGCCTTGAAGGAATAGCAAATCAGCTCTAGTATCAAGAAAAAGTACATTTAGCTCATCTTTCGGTACATCTAACTCACTTAACATAGTTGTGGTTGAAATACCTTCGACATGACGCTGTTCTTTGAGCTTTAAGTTACCCTGCGTAGGTTCTTGTAGTTCCTTTAAAGAATTAAATCGAGGATTATTATAGAAATATACCTCTCCAGAAGTAGCCTCTCCAGGGAACAACCACTCATTAACCAACGTTACATTTGCATGCTTTTTAAGCTTTCTATGCAGCACTTTAAATAACTCGTCACTGCCTTCAATGACAACCAATTCCTGTGGTTTTAAGTCACATAACTCCACCACTTTTGTACCTGCACCTGCTCCGACGTAAACTACTTTCCCTAGCTTTTTGGCGCAAAAACACATAAGTCCTTCAAGGTAGTCTTTCATTCAACAAGCTCCTAATTAATTTGCCAACCACGCCAATAAATTGGTGTATAAGCTACTACCATATTCATTGAAAGAGCGCCGTAAATCCCCCTTTCCTGCGAGTATAGTAGGGACAGGGTCATCCTCGCTTCCGATGAAATAAGTGTGCCCCAACCTTTCAAATTCTCTAGTAAGCCAACACTCATCAAGCATAACTACTGGAATATTGAAAAAAACTGCTAGCCACGCTAACCCAGAGCTTTTATTTTCGTACGCGCTCGGTGTGTATGTGCAATAAATAAAATCCATTTCGTTGAGCACGTTGACAAGCGTTGGCGTACTCCAATACTCATTTGAAAGCTCAACTTGTTCATATTTTTTATTGAGGGAATAGAGTCGCTCTCGTGCGTTGTCTAATTCTGGATAATCCCAGGCTAGTGTGTATTGAATGACAAGAGTAACTTGATAATTAAATCTCTTTAGGAGCTCTTCAGCTAGTGAGGGTAATCTATTAAACCCTTTATCTTCTTTTGCATCACCAAGATAGAGTAATATTTTGGGAGTGTCATTTAACGCTTCCTTTCGGCCAGAGAGCTGCTCCCACGGTAAAAGATAACATGGATGTATCCCCGATATGACAACGCCTAGTGATTCATAGAACTTTCTGGTCTCGAAGTCGGAAGCGTGTAACTGAACATAAGGAAATCTAGTAAGTCGTAAAAAAGCTGACGTATAACGAGCCCTACTAGCGCAGTCACTGTGCTTTTTCGGGGAAAACATGCAGCAAACTTTAAATACAACCCTTCTAACATTAAAAGTTTCGGCTTTCTTAACTAAAGTCAATGCCAAACTTATCGCTGAAGCATGCTCCCAATTTGCACACGGGATAAAAAATACTAGTCCTTTTTTTGTTGAACTCTTTACAGCTTGATTAATTGCCTGAAAGTATTCGACAGCCAACTTGCGAATATAGCTTTGGATTAATTCACTATTTCGAAAGTGCTCACTTGTATAATGCTCATAAAAATTCGATTCAAAGTGCCGATATGTCTTAAGACCCTTGACTTCAGATTCTGTCAACAGCGTCTCATCAAGTTTCTTGTGAGCAAATATTTGTAATGTATCACTGCCCTTGTAACACAATAGTGTACTAAGAAGAGCTGCATGGTGGCCTCCTGCTTCCATTAGCCCTGGATCGAGAACAAAAACTTGTTTCATTACATGTTACTTAGTATTTCTTTTTGGGTGATTATGTTAACCCATAGTGATTTGACTAGCTCATCGACATTTTCACTGGTATTAATCAAATCTAATGCACTCTCATAAAACCGAGCAGCAGCCGCAAATTTTTGTTTTATTTGTGAAGTATTTCCTATCAAGAACTCAACGGGAATCTTAACAAAAGGACCAAAGCTATCCTCACCATAAAACTCGCTATCATGATAAATCACATTTGATGTCCCGTCTCTAAACTCTAGGTATACCTCCGCATCAAATGTTTCTGGATTTATGTTCTCTGCGCGTAGCTTTATTTTTGTGTTATCGCGTTTATGCACAAAAACAATGTGCTGATAGTTCCCCTCGCTAATTGTTTCATAGCAAGAAAGAGACTCTGGGTAATCTTCGAGGCTTGTTAGGTGCGTATCTTCTTGCGTCGTTATGGCTGATGTCTCAGACTCTTTCAGAAGAATAGCTGATATAGCATCCTTCCATTCATTTGTGCTTCTCTGCAATACTTTGTCTTTAGCATTAAGCTTCTCTAATATACTAGGAAGATTACGAACCAAATGTGAAATTAAAGCACGGTCTTGTTGAACCAGCTCAACAAGAATATCTTTATCATCTAACATTATATTAAACACGGGCCCGTATTCATCGCTCTCTTCAGGCGGCCAAGTTAACAGCGGTGCACTACCATCATCTAATTCTCTAAACTCAATGCTAAGCTTATCACTAAATTCACCATTGGCCGCATAGCCTACGGAGTTAGCGGTTAGTTTTAGCTCAAGCTTTTCACGCCACACATTTCCAAGCAACAAGTTTCTAAACGTTAGCCATAAATGTTCGTAGCCGTCTGTTATGTATTCTTCACGCAGCTTTAATTCATCAAAGCTCAACCAATCAGGTAGGTTGTCTACATGCTCAGCAAACTCTGTAGAGGCTTTTCGCCACGTTCTCCATGCCTCTGAGGTGAGATTAGTTGTGGTTTCAATATATGAATCTTGCATCCTTTCTGCAATTACATTAATGGTGCCGAAAATTAATAACCTTTCAGATGCACTTAATTCTACCATTTTTTGCTGCTGCTCACTAAGGTTACTAGGTGTAGTAAGGAAATAACGTAAGTAAGGGCCGTATTCATCGGTCGCATCTTCTCTAACTCTAAATAGAGGCTTTTCAGCATCTTTAACCCTGAACTCTATACCAATATGCCCCGACACGACCATCAGTTTTGTCTGTAAGTTATCTAGTTGAACACCAGATGGGAAAACAACATTATCGAGATTGATGTGAACATCTCGATAGTCAGCAGCTTCATATTGACCTGTTACACTAAGCTTTTCCGAAAAGACTTTATCAAAAACTTTAGATTGAATTTTGCTTGCTGTCATTGCGGTATTCTCTATCCCTTTACTAGTTGCCTGTGCACTATCCGGTAAAGACAAATAATAATGCTCTAACTCTTCTTGTAACTGCGTTATTTGTAGCGATGCCAACTCCAGTTCAAGCTCTGCATTTTGTGCACGTTTAGCATTATCATTGTCGGTTATATTTTGATGTTTTTGAGCTTCTCGTAATTGCACTACAGCTTGATGTAACTGGTGTTTTTCTTCTTTTAGTTTTTTCACCTCAGAAAATCTAGTTTCAAGTTCTTCTTGGAGCTGCGTCATTTGCAAGGCGAACAACCTGCTATCTTCTTCTACCTGTTTTGCGCTGGCCTCAGCCAGTGCGACCTTTGTAGCGTTAAGTGTTTTTGAAGTTTCTTCAAATTTGCGTGCCTTCACTACAGCGGCTTCAAGTTCTTCTTGTAACTGTGAAATTTGCAACAAAGCTAACTGACCTTCTTCTTCCGCTTTACCCAACTTTTTGTTGGCTTCAGATAATGCAGCGTTCGTAATGTTAAGCGTTTTTTCTGTATCTTCTAACTTTTCAGCTTTAACTATCGCAGCTTCATGCTCTTCTTGAAGCTGAGCAATATGAACGTTCAACAGCTTCAACTCGTCCTTTAAGGTAGCCATTTCAGTTTTCGCACTATCTAAGCTCCTTTGCTTCTTAGACAAAGCTTCTTCTGCTTTTGCTAATTCGTTCTCCAATTCTTTGTTATTTTCATCACTTTTGTTTTTTTGGATAGCAACATTCTCTAATGCGGTAGCTTTCTTAACAATGTCTTCGCGCGAGATCTCTAACTGTTTATTTAACTTCGCTACACTTTCATTAAGTGCAAGAATTTCTGACGATTTATTTGCAAGTGTATCTTTGGCTGTATCAAGTTCAGTGAGCGTGCTAAGAAATACAGAAGCACAATACTGAAGGGCATTGCTTTTCTGTTTGAAAAAATCTGTATCAGGGCTTAAATGAACAGAAAATTCGCTAAACATAATACTTGCCGACAAAGCATCATCATATAATTCATAAAGTTCATCTTGATCAATCAAAAACGATGCAGACGCGAGGAGCATAAGTTGCTGGTGTATGGATATGGTTTGAGCATCGGGTTTCGTTTCAATTTTTTTGTCGAATACTTGCTCTATGAATGATGAAGGGTTTGCTAAAATATCATCAACGGAAACGATTTTTATATTTTGATTTTGCTTTGAAAACTGAACTACGTTTTTGACATCTTGCTGCCAAAGCGCTATTGCATCCGTTTTATTAACATCGTTAGCTTTCAACAACGCTTGGTGAAGATATAACTCTGGTGAGCTATATGCTATAAAAACTTGTACGTTTTCAGGGAATTGCAACGCAGCAATTGTGCTAAAGGGAGCTTTAACAAAAATACAGTCTGCGCTTCTACTATCTCTTCCCTGCTGCTCAAATAATTCAGACAGTGATATAGCTGTTGACTCAGATTCGATATTTACGGTCGCATTAGCTATTGCATGCTCACTAACCAACTCTTTTATTGAAGTGAGAGATAGATTTCCCACTGAAATGATGACTGCACGTGGCATGATAACTCCTAAAACAACCCGAACTGATGCGTCCTTAACTGTGTGCAAGTGTACCTAGTTTAAGTAATGATTAAAACTGTAATAAAATAACACAGGTACGTTTTGATTCCCTCTCTTACTATTCGTTTATTCTTAGTGTGCTGATATACTGCGCTTCATATTTGTATATTGCGCAATCCATGGACGTTTGCCGATATTGACACAGAAATAGCTTAAAAGATGTATCAGTTATCGTATTTTCAAAAACTAGAACGGAAGCTCTCTCCTCAAGAAGTAAGCGCCCAAGCACCTAATAATAACGTTGATTGGATCGTTTACCACGTACCGAAGACAGCCGGAAGTTCTTTACGACAAAGTTTTGTTGATGCTTTGGGGCAACGCAAGGTGTTTGGTGTTTACAGAAATACTGGCGCTGCAGAACTTGGTTTAGGCAATCCTATTTGGGTACCACGAAGTGCAAAAGTAGTGTTTGGTCATTTTCCAACGCACGTAGCACAAATGAAAATGTTCCCAAACGCGCAGAAAGTAACGTGGGTACGAGATCCACTTGAGCGTGCGTGGTCTTTGCTGGGTCATTACTTAGCAACGAAGGATGAAAACGCGCAATATGCGTTTGTAAAAAATCACTATTTAGATAAAGGCATAACAAAAAAAGCCGATATTTTTGAGCGCATGATTAAAGAAAATGCATTGTCGAAGAACATTTTTGTATACGCCCATTATTTTGAAAGTATTCCTCTCAACGAATTTGACTTTGTGGGCAGTACGACAAAGAATAATGACGATTTAAAACGACTGCAAAAGCTGCTAGGCAAACCACTAGTAGAAACGAAAGAAAATGTGCGAAACAGTATGTCGTCATTTCCTAGCGCCTTACGCTATTTAGAGAGTTATTTTGCATCTGAATATGAAATTGTTGCTGCCTATCTATAAGAATAAAACTGCATTAGGTTTGTAAAAATGGGATTAATAGTAAAGATAACAAAACAACATATTGAGATGCTGAAGGCTCACCGTTTGTTTTGTGCATGGGTGCCCAATTTAAACGCCTATTTAGATAACGATAACAGTATTGGCTGGTTAAGTGTGGGATCGCAGCTTACTTTTTATAGCGCGATCGAAATAGAACCATACGCCGCAATTTACGGGTCACCTTACATTGGTGGCAAAGGCACTATGCCAACCTCTGGGCTCTGCTCTATTGGCTTTAATTCATACTCCCACTCGCCACTACCAGAAAAAATGGTTGTAGGCCGCTACTGTAGTATAGGTGAAGGGTTAAAGGTTTTAGATAGTCAACACCCGGTTTCGCAATTAAGCTCCAGCCATTTTACGTGGAAGCCACAGTCGGTATTTGTAGACGCATACTTTAAAGATAATGGCTTACCTTCTCTGGAAAAACCCTTTTTCGATGTTAATGGGGTAAAGCCCTTCCCTGTTATTAAAAACGATGTTTGGATTGGTCAGAACGTTACCTTGTCTACAGGTATCACCATAGGAAACGGCGCTATTGTGGCAGCGAACTCAGTAGTCACTAAATCAGTACCAGATTACGCAATCGTCGGTGGTAACCCAGCCAAAATCATTAAATATCGTTTTTCTGATTATCAACGCGAAGAACTGTTAAAAACTGAATGGTGGAAATACGATTTAAAAGGGTTTGCAAACCTAGACACAAAATCCGTTTTTCACTTTTTAAGACAGTGGAAAGAGATAAAAGATGATTTGGAAATATACAGCCCTACCACACTGAGATTGCCTGATATGTTTGGCTAGCAGCGCCCCGAAGTGACAGGAAATAAAACCTGCCACTATAGTTGCTTACTGTCCATATCATTTGTTTCCACTTTTGATTCTGAGTCGATGGGTGCGTCTACTGTTGAACTGTACCCACCGAAATCACCTTCTGGTGCTTCTGCAAGCGACTCACTAACCACCATTCCAACATCATCTGTGTGTTGAACAGTTTCGGCTTCTGGTGATAACGCAAAGGCATCATAGCTTTCTTCTAATGTATTTTGAGGGTGCCCCACATGCATACGGTTTGCCTTTAATACCATATCAGAGAGGATTGATTGCTGCGCATCTGCTTCAGCGTTATTAAATGGATTTGTGGTGTTCTGTTCAGCATCTAACGGTTTTGAAAAATCCGTTGACTCTACATCTGTACCTACTTCGTTATCTGTAAAGCCGTAAATCACTGCCAATACTGCTAGTATTACAACAAAAATAACCTGAACTTTCATGGACTACCTTTTCTTCCTAAAATAGGTGGAGGGCTAGCAAAACCCTCCAGCTAAAATTTCAATCTACCTTAATGCATTACCTGCCATTGGTTTCCAACACTGTCACCATAATCTCTGCCTACAATGCCAATACCATTCATCAGATACATGTATGACTGACCGCTTTGTGTTTGTCGCCAGAAAATATCACTCTTACCGTCGCCGTTTAAATCAGCAATATCGGCAACTTCCCACTTTACGTTCTCGACGATATTGATTAGCTCGCTGGTTTTTATCTGGCCATTTTCCATTAAGTACGCCCAGTTGCGACCATCCACTTTATTTCGCCAAAGGATGTCATCCACGCCATCACCGTTTAGGTCTCCTGCACCTACGATATCCCAGTTGGTATTTACACTGTTTAGCACGTAGCGCTGTTTAATACTTGCACCTTCCATTAGCCAAATATAGTTAGTGCCACGCGTTTTATGACGCCAAATTACATCATCATAACCGTCAGCATTTACGTCACCGCTTGCCACTATTTGCCAGTTCAAATCATTAACCGCTAAGCTTCCCGATGACGTTGTTGCCTTTATACCATCCATGAGATATATCCAGGTATCACCTCGCGACATATGACGCCAGATAATATCGTCTTTACCGTCTCCGTTTAAATCTAACACTTCTTTTATTTGCCAATGGCTATCGTAAACATAGTTTAGTTCGCCCTGTTTCTTGATAGTAAAACCATCCATCAAGTAAATATAGTTTCGACCTGTTTCATGGTTACGCCATAAAATATCTGACTTACCATCGCCATCAAAGTCACCACGGCCAACTATTTCCCAAGCCTGGTTATAAATTACATTAATACCAGCACTACGAGCGATATTTAGGCCGTCCATTTTCCACATCCAGTTGCGACCATCATTAGTATTTCGCCACAGAATATCGGCTTTACCATCACCGTCCATGTCGTGTTTAATGTGGCCAAGTGGAGTTATGTCATCACCATCTAAAATACCATCACCGTCAGTATCGGCATTGTTAAGGTCAGTTCCTCGATTATATTCCTGAAGATTTGTTAAACCATCATTGTCGTAGTCAGCGCTAGAATCAGAGGCGTCCAACAAGTTGAGGTTGTTTTCACGCTCGAATATATCAGGAATACCATCATTGTCGTTGTCGTCATCGTATGCATTTGCAATACCATCACCGTCAAAATCTTCTGTTGTTGATGTTAAATCAACGCCAACAGTTAATGCGCGTGGCAAGAATTGGAATGATTGGCTGTTAGTGCTTTCGTATTCAAAACGTAGGCTTTTTGCTTCTTGCTCCACTAATTGAGAAGGAACTTTGGCTTTGTATTGATAAATACCACCGTTAAAGCTATCAACCGCTAGGACAACGCTCTCCGTTCGATCTTCAGATTCCAAGGAAACTTTAAGATTAGACACCGAACCAGCAATTTTGCTTGCACCAATTAGTATGTACACATCGCTAACGCCAATATCAGTACTCTCAATGGTGTTATTATCTCCGTCGACTAATAACGTATATAGACCACTTAAAACAAAATAGCCGCCTTGCGCTGTGTGCCTCACCGTACCCACGACGTCTTCGCCTTCTGCTTTATAGTTATTTTCTATAACCAACTCTGTTTCACCGCAGTCTTGGAAACCCTTATTACCCACTGCACCACTTGACAATACGCCCGCTGCAGCAAGTTGCCCGTCGCAATACAATTCAAAATTATCATTTAATCCGCTCATCATCGAGCCTGTTAAGCTGGTAAATGTTGGCTCTCGGTTATCTATCGTATTGTTGTTCCAAAGCTCATATGCATTAGAAAACAGCGGCACCTCAGGGGAAAACGTGTACGTACCGTCAGTTGCCTGAGTTCGTGCGCTATACCCATGAAGCTGTTTATTTGTCTCTGGTTCAAACAGTAAAGGGGGACTGCTCTGTATTAGCTGATTTCTAAAATGCTTTTCTTCCTCTCCTGTTAACAGGCCAAAAAACACAGGTTCTGAAATATCACTTCCTTCAATCGGCACATAGTCAAAAGAAGTGCTGTCGATGTGCAATGACAACCATTCTTCATTGTAGGTCATGTTGTAATCATCTAGATAAACATCAATACCGTATCCCATGTAGGTAGGTTGTATATTGGTGTCTGTTTGTATGCTTAGTGCTGATTCGGTTGGATCTTTTAGTGGATACAGAAGGCCCGCAGTTTCACTATCGATGGTGTTCCAATAATGAAAAATGCTGTCTGTTTGATCGTCTGGTGCATCAAGCTTATCAACCACAGATAAAGTTGTATCGATTTCGTCACTCATATTGCCAAACAAGAAAAAGGTATTGGTTTGGCCGATTTCGACTGACGCGTTTGCCGAGTTCTTTAATGTATACGTAATTCCGGGTTCGTCTAATCTGTGTGTCAGTTTATAAGCTACAGTATGTAGGTTGGCGTAACTGCCCCCCTGACTTTCTAAGCCTTTGGCGCCGATAATGCGGTCAAGGTTGTCGATACTACTGTGAAGCGTTGTATTTTCTTGTATGTCCACAACGTAAGTTTCTACGCCGAGAATTGTATAGCCGCCAGTAGCTTCTACAGAAGGAAGTCCTTCACGCGTTATATCACCGCTTTTCAGTTCGTGATCGACAGTAATAAAGTATTTACCCGGTGCAACAAAGAGTTCTTCATCTCTGTTAGGTCCCACTGCATTCCACGCCACTAGCTCCGAGCTAGCAGAATCAACACTGATATCTATAGAGTTTGGATTATCATGAGTAATTGTTAACAATAGCGAACGTTGAAAACTTAGCGGAATGTTTAACGTTTCTTCGCTAGTCGAGACTATTATATCGTCAAAGTAACTACCAGAACGGTCTTGAGGGTAGTTAACTGAAGTAATATCCGCGAGTAATGTTCTTATTGTTACTGTCTGCGTTTCTCCACTCTCTAACTCAATTGATGATTTCGACGTACTCACTTCTACTTGAGTTGGCAAGTTTTTCGGTATTTCTATCGAGACGTTTTTTTTGTCAGTGTCAGTATTTTGAAAAGTTAACTCTTTCTCTATAACAACACCGCTCATTGAATCGTCAAGACGCCCTAGAAACAAGTTTGCTGAGGTAATAAGTAACGTCTGATCGATTGCACTTGGGCCATGTACTAAACCATAACCTTGACTAAACGGATTCAGGCCAATATCTCTTGCTGAAGCTATCAATCTTGCTTTGACTTCTTCAGCATTCGCGTCAGGCCTTGCTTGCAAGATCAATGCAGCTAAACCCGCAACATGTGGACTTGCCATACTTGTACCAGACAACACTTTTGTGCCGCCACCGACTGCTAATGATTGGATTGAACCACCAGGTGCAACTACTTCCGGTTTTAACGTATCGCCCCCAACAGCTGGGCCCTTCGATGAAAATTCAGACAGACTTCCATCTGGGTCAACTGAGCCTACCGTAATAGCTGAGCGTGATGACGCAGGGGAAAAGTTTGCAATATCACCGTAATTGCCTTCGTTACCCGCTGCGGCAACGACAACAACGCCAGCATTTACAGCTGCATCAACCGCTGTGGCCATAGGGTCGTTGGGCGAACCTACCCCACCTAAACTGAGGTTTATTACATCTGCGCCATCATCGGTAGTAATATCACCGTCTGGGTCGACCGCATATTCAATAGCACGAATAATATCGCTTATGAAACCATAACCATCATCATTTAGAGCCTTCACAGCCATAATATTAGCGGCCGGCGCTACACCTCTTAAGGTTCCATTCGCCGCAATGATGCCAGCTACGTGTGTACCATGTCCATCAACATCATCTGGGATATCGTCACCGTCAACAAAATCATATCCAGAAGAAACCTTGCAGCCCGCTCCAAAACACCCCCCAAGATCAGGGTGAGTAAAGTCCACGCCTGTATCTATTACAGCAACTGTAATTCCATGGCCTGTGATATCGCGCTGACTGCGATCTTTTCTCTGCCATATTTCGTCGGCGCCTATCATTGTTACACTATTAGATAACTGTTTAGCGACAATAGTGTCTTTTACTACTCTTTTTACGCCTTTTGAATTAGCTAACGAAAGCGCGTCTTCTTCACTGGCACTAATGACAAAGCCATTTATTGTTTTAGATAGAGTGCTATGTACTTCAATACTGGGCATACTATCTATTACATGCAAAAAATTTCGTTGTACGGCATTAATATGTTCAAGGCGGGCAGTAATAGCGTGTTCTGTTGTGGTCAAAGATTCGTTTTGCGTTTCCTCACGTGTAAATTGGTTCGCTGATTTATGATAATGAAATATTTCATTACCTTTGCTCGCTAGTAAGCTTGCATCATCTAATTCAACTATCCATTTTCTTTGAGCTTGCGTAAGGGACGTTCTGAGACTTGTCTTTTTAAGAGAAGACACTGTGCGAGCATCCAGTTTTGAACTTGTTACGTTTACAAACTCAGATGCAGCAGCATTGAAAGAAAATATCGACATCGCGATTACCCACGCGATTCTAAACCATATTCTCATATGACCTCCTTGTTATATATGGAATTACTAACCATAAGAACACTACCAGATGCCTAATATGTTGAAAATCTTCCAGTGAAGATAAACTTTATACGTAGGTATATAAATAGATACACAAGTTTAACTTGCCGACAATTATTTTTAACGCCGAGTTTTCTTTAAGCAAGTTAGAAAATTTAAGCAATTCATGCTTCTTGATTCGCACTCTAAGTTGAGAACCCTTTTAAACGAATCATGAAATAGTAGAGAGTTTTTCGATGTTCCCAAAAAGGGAGAAGGGGCTTATCGCCCCTCTCCACTTAACTAGTGAATTACTCGCCATTGGTTACTAACGCTATTGCCGTAAGCTCTATTTGCGATATCGATACCGTTCATAAGATACATATACGACTGACCACTTTGTGTTTGTCGCCAGAAAATATCGTCTTTACCGTCACCATCTAAATCTGCAATGTCTGCAATAACCCAATCTACGTTCGCGACTGAATTAACGAGAGCGCTCGTTTGTATTAGGCCGTCTTTCATTAGGTAAGCCCAGTTACGGCCATCTACCTTATTGCGCCAAATAATGTCATCTACACCGTCGCCATTTATGTCACCTGCACCTGCAATATCCCAATTGGTGTTAACGGTATTCAGTACATAGCGCTGCTTAATGTTTGTACCTTCCATTAACCAAACGTAGTTACTGCCCCTGGTTTTATGGCGCCAGATAACATCGTCATAGCCGTCGCCATTAACATCGCCACTTGCTACGATTTTCCAGCCTAGGTCACTCACTGACAAGCTCGCTTTAGACGTGGTGGCCTTTATTCCGTCCATAAGGTAAATCCATGTATCACCTCGTGAGGTATGCCGCCAGATAATATCGTCTTTACCATCACCGTTTAAATCGAGTACTTCTTTTATTTGCCAACCGCTATCGTATACATAGTTTAGTTCGCCTTGTTTCTTGATAGTAAAGCCGTCCATCAAGTAAATGTAGTTTCGACCTGTCTCATGATTACGCCATAAAATATCTGACTTACCATCGCCATTGAAGTCACCACGGCCAACAATTTTCCAAGCTTGGTCTATGATTACATTTATACCTTTATTTTGTTCAATACTAAGACCATCCATTTTCCACATCCAGTTACGGCCATCTTTGGCGTTGCGCCACAAGATGTCGGCCTTCCCGTCGCCATCCACATCGTGCTTTATTGTTACCGTTTTGCTGTTTACAACAAATTTATCGTTGAATCTATCAGGAGGACCGAAGTTTCCTGAATTATCAGCATTATCTCTCAACGGAAATAAACTAACGCTCCAGTCACCTGATGTCGTTCCTTGAGGTACTGT
>CEQM01117232.1_pt1 | contig 39571 bp, 35 predicted proteins | sample 531111 | NCBI WGS metagenome assembly CEQM01 (sample SAMEA2621278, study PRJEB7988) | marine metagenome | biome: marine biome (ENVO:00000447); feature: deep chlorophyll maximum layer (ENVO:xxxxxxxx); material: "saline water (ENVO:00002010), including plankton (ENVO:xxxxxxxx)" | depth 120 m
AACGAAGTAATCGGCTAACTAACTCCGAAATTTCTACTGAAGTTGTACCAACTAGAACAGGTCTATTTTCTTTAGTCAGTGCCACAATCTCTTCAATGACAGCATTATATTTTTCTCTATTAGTTTTATAAACATAATCGTCTTTATCATCCCTAACAACAGGTTTATTTGTAGGGACAGAAACAACATCTAACTTGTATATATCCCATAGTTCACCAGCCTCTGTTTCTGCTGTACCAGTCATACCAGATAATTTTTGATACATTCTAAAATAATTCTGCAAGGAAATCGATGCTAAAGTTTGAGTTGCATCCTCAATTTTACAGTTTTCTTTTGCTTCAATTGCTTGGTGCAAACCGTCTGAATATCTTCTTCCCTCCATAATTCTACCAGTTTGCTCATCCACAATCTTCACTTTATCATCAACAACTACATAGTCAACATCTTTTTCAAATAAGGTATATGCTTTCAATAATTGTGTGAGCGTGTGAATTCTTTCACTTTTAACTGAATAGTTTCTAATTATATCTTCTTTTTCAGAAACATTTTTTGCTTTTGATAATTCTTCTCCAATATCAGGTAAAATAAAGAATTTTGAATCACCTGAAATAGTTGACAACAATTCTAAACCTTTATCAGTGAGCTCAATTGCTTTATTTTTTTCTTCAATTGTGAAAAATAATTCATCATCAATAATATGCATATTTTTACTTTGCTCTTGCATATAAAAATTTTCGGTTTTCTGAAGCAATGTTTTAATGCCGTCCTGACTTAAAAATTTTATTAATGATTTCGTCTTTGGCAAACCTCTATATGCACGAAATAATTTTACTCCTCCTTCTTTATCATCATTTTCAGATATTTTTGATTTTGCTAATATTAATTCATTGTTCACAAAAGCTTTTTGTTGCTTAACTAAATTCTCTATAGTAGGCTTTAAATCTTTAAACTCTTGTTTTGTATCTCTGGGCACTGGACCCGAAATAATAAGAGGAGTTCTTGCATCATCAATTAAAACAGAATCTACTTCATCTATAATTGCAAAATTATGTGGTCTTTGAACTAAATCAGTAATATTTTGAGCCATATTATCCCTTAGATAATCAAAACCAAATTCATTATTTGTACCATATGTGACATCACATTGATATGCTGTTTTTCGTTCACTTGAATTTGGCTGATACTTATCTATACAATCTACACTTAAACCATGAAATTCAAATAAAGGCCCCATCCACTCTGCATCACGTTTTGCAAGATAATTATTAACCGTAACAACATGTACTCCCAGACCAGTTAATGCATTTAAATAAATCGCTAATGTAGAAACAAGTGTTTTACCTTCTCCTGTTTGCATTTCTGCAATTTTTCCCTGATGTAAAACTAATCCACCTATTAATTGCACATCATAGTGAATCATATCCCATTTCTTCATCACACCACCTGAAACCCAACTTGTGTCCCATATAGCCTGATTATTTTCTATTTTAACATAATCAACATTACCATTAAGTTGATAATCAAGATTATTAGCTTTTACCTTTATTGATTTTTCATTATAAAATCTTGAAGCCGTTTCTTTAATTAATGCAAATGCTTCAACTTTAATCTGATCTAATCTTTTTTCTAATTTTTCGTACCTTATGTTTTGCAAATCATCAATCTCCTTATATATATTTTCTTGAACGTTTCTCTCCTTTTCATGTTTAACACTTTTCCTAAGTATTGTTATTTTATCATTATAATCTTTACTAATTAGATCTAAACTTGATTTAAAATCTATTGTTTTCTGGCGAAGATCATCATTAGACAAATTTTGAAAAGAAATTTGATGAGATAAAATTTCCTTTAAAATAGGATTTAACTCCTTTAAATCACGATCTGATTTTGTTCCAAAAAAATTCAAAATAGTTGAAAGGAAATTCATTACTAAAAATATTTATGTAATAGTTTTTGTATAATCGGACTAATACTCTTCCTCATTCCAAAGAAAATCATCTGAAGAAGGATAATCAGGCCAAACTTCTTCAATAGAATCATAAGATTCACCTTCATCTTCTATTGACTGCAAATTCTCAACCACTTCCAAAGGAGCACCTGATCTAATTGCATAATCTATTAACTCGTCCTTAGAGGCTGGCCAAGGAGCATCACTGAGGTATGAAGCTAATTCTAAAGTCCAATATGACATATCTATAATATCTATTATTTTGCAAATATAAATTATTTAATTTTTTTTCCAAATCACACAAAGAGATACTACCCCTTCCATTTTATTTCATCTATCTTATTAATATGATTAATAAGACGAGCAATAACGAATAAATAATCGGATAACCTGTTGATATATTTGATTATATTAACATCTATTTTTTCAAAAGTATTCAAATGAGTAATTCTTCTTTCAGCTCTCCTACAAACACTTCTTGAAATTTGACTATAACTACTCCACATATCACCGCCAGGTAAAATAAATGATTTTAGTGGATTTAAAATTAATTCAATAGCATCAATTGAACTTTCTAATTTATCAATCTCGGTTGGCTCAATTTGATAAATATTATTTTTTGAAGCTAAAGATGCCCCTATTCGAAATAAACAATTTTGAATACTAACCAGCTCTTTTGAATATTTTTCAAATTCTTCATAGGGACATGAAGATAATAAACCTATATGTGAATTTAATTCATCAATTGTTCCATAAGCTTCAATACGAATACTATGTTTATCAATATTATTACTACCGATAATAGAAGTTTTTCCTAAGTCTCCTTTTTTTGTATATATTTTCATAATAAATAATTTGATATTCTAAAAAGAATTGGTGCGGATAGAGGGAGTCGAACCCACACGCCTCTCGGCACTAGATCCTAAATCTAGCGTGTCTACCAATTCCACCATATCCGCATCAAAGTGATAAATACAAATCTATAATATATTTTAATTAATCGAATACTCTTTCTGTAAAATATTTAATGCTAAATTTGCAGTAATACTATAATTACTCAAAAAGATGATGAAAATTGACCCCAATAATATAATTATCAAGGATTTACATAGTTATTTATTATCAATTATTGGACCGAGGCCAATTGCACTAGCAAGTACCATTAATCAAAGTGGTCTCAGTAATGTTAGTCCATTTAGTTTTTTTAATATTTTTAGTGCTAATCCCCCAATTGCTATTTTTTCTCCTGCTCGTAGGGTAAGAAATAATACAGAAAAAGATACACTTAATAATATAGAAAATACAAAAGAAGTTGTTATTAATATTGTTAACTACAATTTAGTAGAACAAGCATCCATTGCTAGTAATGAATATGCTAAAGAAATTGATGAATTTCACAAAGCTGGTTTAACAAAAATTAAATCTAAAAAAATAAAACCATATAGAGTAAAAGAATCTCCTGTTCAGATGGAATGTAAAGTAAATCAAATAATTAAGCTTGGAGAACAAGGAGGTGCAGGCAATCTGATAATTTGTGAAATACTCTTAATACATATATCTGAAGAAATTCTTGATTCTAAAAATAGAATCGACCCAAATAAACTACAACTAGTAGGAAGAATGGGGGGGAATTGGTATTGTAAAGGTTTTAATGAATCTCTTTTTGAAATTCAAAAACCAACTAAAGATTTATGTATTGGATTTGATAAAATACCTACACATATAAAAAATAGTGATATTTTAGATAATCAAGATATAATTAAATTAGCATCTATTAATAGATTACCTGAAGCAAATGAAATCGAACAATTTACTCATACAATAAAATTAACAACCAATAATACTCGATTAGAATTACGAACCCAACTACACACTAAAGCAAAAGAAGAAATAAAAAAAAATAATATTGAATGTGCATGGAAATATTTATTAATTGATAAAATAAAAAAAGAAATATGAAAACACTATCTATTGAAGGTCTGTTAATCCAAAAAAATAATATTGAAAATATTGAGAATAAAGATGGAAAAAAATGGACTAAACAAACTTTTTTAATTGACACAGGAGCAGAGTATAATAGCCGTATTTGTTTTCAATTATTTGGTGAGGAAAAAGTAAAACTAATTGAACAATTTCAAATAGGTGATAATATAGAAGTTTTTTTCAATATTTCATCAAGAGAATATAATGGAAGATACTATCACAATATAGATGCTTGGAAAATTAATACTATTGACTCTAATAAAGGTCAGGGAGCTCAAGAGAGCTCTACAAATGAAAGTTCAGAGGACAGCTTACCATTCTAAAAAAAATGACTAAAAGCATAGAAAAAATAATGACCAGACTGTTACCAAGTCCATTTTCAATTGCAATAATATTAACTATTTTAATTATAATAATTGCATTATTATTTACAGAAAATACATTAATGCATATAACTTCATACTGGGAACATGGTCTATGGAATCCTGGATTAATGAACTTTGCTATGCAAATGATGCTAATGTTAGTTTTAGGCTATGTAATTGCTTTAAGTGAAAGTGCTGAGATAATTATAAATAAAATCACTTTTTTTTGCAAGAATAGTGCTAATGCTGCCCTTCTTGTATCACTATCAACAATTATTATGAGCTTAATTAATTGGGGATTAGGCTTAATATTTGGTGCAATACTAGCAAGAAAAGTCGGAGAACATGCATTAGCAAAAAATATTAATTTAAATTATCCCTTAATTGGTGCTGCCGGGTATTCTGGTCTTATGGTATGGCATGGAGGTATTTCAGGATCTATTCCTTTAAAAGTAGCAGAAAAAAATCATTTTTCTGAATTTATTTCAAATGAAGAATTACTAAATAAGTTACCTGTTAATGGAATTAATTTTCAAGAAACTATTTTTTCTAATATGAATATCATAGCAAGCCTATTGCTTATAACAATAATACCTTGCATACTATTTTTTATTGGTAAACAACAAACAAAAAAAAATAAATTTCAATTTAAAAATACTGAAAGTGACAAAATAATAACAAAAAAAGCAGAAGGTGCAGAAAAAATTGATACTTCAATCTGGTTTTCAAAATTAATTGGCTTAAGTATTCTTGGGGTTGCATGTCAAAATGCAATATCTGCACAGTCTATTTCATTTATCAATCCTAATTTTGTCAACCTATCATTATTGGGACTTGCTATTCTTGTACATAAAAATTTTAACACATTTTTATATTCAGTTAATAAAGCTATTACTAGTGCGAGTGGTATATTAATTCAATTTCCTTTATACTTTGGAATTATGGGAATTATGAATTCTTCTGGGCTTGTAGATATATTTGCAAATATATTTGTAGAAATCTCTAATCAAAAAACTTACCCTATTCTTACAATGTTGAGTGGAGGAATAGTAAATATTTTTGTTCCTAGTGGTGGTGGACAATGGGCTGTGCAAGGTCCTATCGTACTGCAATCTGCTTTAGATTTAAATATACCTATTGAAAAAAGTATTATGGCTTTAGCCTATGGAGATCAATTAACAAATATGCTACAACCATTTTGGGCTCTTCCACTTTTAGGAATAACACAATTAAAAGCTACAGAAATTCTACCTTATACAATCTTAATTATGTTAATAGGTATATTAATTTTTTCAACATGCTTAATTGTTTTCTAATTTATTATCTAATATATCTCTTAAGCTATTTGCTAAAATCATAAATGCTAATACTAAAAAAACTATACATAAACCAGGAACAAGAGAAAGATAGATTTTTTCCATCACTATAAAACCATAGTGATTTCTAATAATCATTCCCCATGATGGAACGGGTGGCTGAACACCAATACCTAAGAAACTTAAACCTGATTCTAAAAGTACAGATGTTGCAAAATTAGCTGCAGAAATAATAATAATTGGATTTATTATGTTAGGTAAGATATGCTTAAACATAATTTTAAAATCACTTAAACCAAAAGACTTTACAGATTCTATATAAGGTAACCTTGAAACTTTCAAAACTTCACCTCTTGTCACCCTTGCAACTTCAACCCACATAGTGAGTCCAACAGCCACAAAAACCTGCCAGAAACCCTTTCCTAAAACTAGACTAATTGCAATTACCAGCATAAGTGTAGGGATAGACCATACTACATTAATTAACCAACAGATAAAAATATCGACTTTTCCTCGATAATAACCACTTAATAAACCTAATATTAATCCAATAAATATTGATATAAAAACTGAAATAAAACCAACAGAAAACGACACTCTTGTTCCTAAAATAACTCTACTCAACAAATCTCTTCCGTACTTATCAGTCCCTAATAAAAATTTTCTTGTTTTTACATAACTTCCATCATTATTGCATTTCAAATTAGAAGTAGATATCGCCTTCTTCTCTAAAGGATTACTATATAAATGATAGTATAATGTATCGTTTAATAATTTATAATCTTTAATTAATAACTCATCATATTTTTTTGTATTTCCTAAAAAAAAACTATTCTTCTTTATTCTCTTATACTTATTTAAGCTTTTCAACAAAATATAATCTACTTCAAAACCTGGATTTTTTTTTGCAATTGACAACTCAATACTATTTGCAAATGGTGTTTTGTCAGGTGTAATTTGGTAAGCAAAAATAGAGATAAAGAAAAAAAATATAATTACCAATAAGGCAAGGCACGCTAGCTTATTAGATAATAATTTATTTAAAGCTATCTTATTAAGAGAATTATAATATTTCATTTATTCTATATATATAATAAAGATAGCACTCCTATTTATTATATTTATATAAAATGAAAAAAGAAAAAATTATACTTGGTATAGACCCAGGAACAAATATTATGGGATATGGAGTTATTAAAAAATCCGCAACTAATATTGACTTTTTATACCTAGATGTTATTATTCTTAACAAAACACAAGATCACCACATAAAACTTAAAAAAATATTTACAAAAACAACTGAACTTATAAAAAAATTTTCTCCAGACGAAGTAGCAATTGAAGCTCCTTTTTTTGGTAAAAACCCTCAATCTATGCTAAAACTTGGTCGAGCCCAAGGAGCCGCCATAATTGCAACAATGATGAAGAATTTGTCCATTACAGAGTATGCCCCAAAAAAAATTAAAATGTCAATTACAGGAAATGGTCAAGCATCTAAAGAACAAGTGGCAGGAATGTTAATTAATATGTTAAAAATCGACAAAAAACCAAAATACCTTGATTCTACAGATGGTCTTGCAGCTGCAGTATGCCATGCACTTCAAAATCAATCTCTTAAAAATAATAAAAAACCAAGTTGGGAGCAATTTATAAAAAATAATCCAGGGAGGGTTAAATAAGAATACCCTGAAAATTATTAGCTATATCTTTAGCGATTTTTTTAATATTAACAGAGGAAATAGTTATTTTATTTGAGAAATTCATATCATGAATACTATTAATTGGGATTAAATGGATGTGAGCATGTGGTACTTCAAAACCAACAACACTAACGCCTATTCTACTACACGCAATTGTTTTTTTTATAGCAATTGATACTAGCTTAGCAAAGCTCCACAGTTCACGATAATTGTCACTGTCAAGGTCAAATAAATAATCTACTTGAATTTTAGGAACTACTAATGTATGTCCTAATGCAATTGGATTAATATCTAAAAAAGCAATGGCATAATCATTTTCTGCAATTAAATGACATGGAATCTGCTTATTAATTATTTGACTAAAAATACTTTTCATACATTTATTATCACCGAGAAATACTTATAATTTCAAAATTAACACTTCCTGCTGGAATATTAATTTTGACAACTTCTCCAACTTTTTTACCTAATAAGCCTTTACCAATTGGTGATGATATTGCTATTTTTTTTTCAACAATATTAGTTTCAGAATCGGGTACTAAAATATAATTTAAAATACCACCTGTTGTTAAATTTTTTATTTCAATTTTAGAATATAGTAATACTTTATCCGATGCTAATTTAGATGTGTCTAAAACACGAGCAGATGCAATTTGAGATTCTAATTTAGATATCTTCATCTCAAGTAAACCTTGTGCTTCTTTAGCTGCATCATATTCAGCATTTTCGGATAAATCCCCTTTATCTCTTGCATCAGCAATTTGCTGAGAAATACTAATTCTTTCAACAGTTATTAAATGATTTAATTCAGACTTCAATTTTTCTAAATCGCTGAAACTATAATATATTATTTTTGACATATGTCTATAATATTATAAAAGTTGTTTAACAAATAATTCTAAATATTGTAATTAGGTTACATTATAAAATAATTCTTGCACCAAAGGTGTGAACTGATTGAAGTGGATCTGCTGGTCTATACGAATAATCAAAACCAAAGGTAGTATCATCTGATAATGGCAACTCAACACTAATACCACCAGACATACCTGTAAACACAGAACTTCTACCAGAGTCAAAATCCTCAAAAATACCACTTTCATAACTATATCCTCCTCTTAGTGAAACCATTTCTTTCCATGACAGCTCAAGTCCAGTCAAGAATTGGTCTTTAGAAAAAGAATTTGATACAAATGTTTCTGAACATGTCAATCTTACAATTTGCTCTCCAGAAACATTTTTGAAGAAAAAATCATACGATCCACCGATATTTAACAATGAAGGTAATTCAAATGCCGCAGATCTCAACTCAACTGTCATATCACTACCGTTTGGACCTGTTAATGTAATATCATCTCCATCACCTTCAAAAGACATACGAGGACCTATGTTTTTTAATGTAATTCCAAATTTTGCTTGCCCATTTTCTCCTGTCTGATAATGAACTCCAGCATCAAGTGCTAAACCGTTAGCTGATAATTCTGCTGCACTTTCTGAAATCATTTTAATAGTGAAACCCGCAGACATACTATAAGTAAATTTTTTCGCATAAGATAATGCTATATTCATAAATTGTGGTGAAAAAGTACCAATTCCACCATCAGGGTTATCATAGGTTGTTCTCTCAATATCTCCAAAATCTAATGACATCACAGATAAACCCATAACACCGGAGTCACCTACCTTTTGTGCAAATCCGAACGCATTAATTGATATGTCTGCAAACCAAGATGCATGGGAAAATGTTAATTCAGTTCCTTCAATTCCAGTTAAACCTGCAACATTAAGAAAAACACTTTCTAAACCCCTAACAGATGCTGTATTAGCTCCTGCCATACCAGAGCTTTGAGCCCAGGGGTTAATTAACAATTCTGATGCACCAGCTTCACCAGTACGAGAATCACCTTCTTCTTGGCCAAAAGACAAAGAAATTAATGCAAATAAGCAAAGGAATGATATTGTTTGTATACTAAATTTCATAAATAATACTTTATTAAATCATCTTTTAATTTTAAAAACTATCTAAATCAACTGGTCTTAAAGCACCAAACCACTTTAATACTTTTTCACCAATTTCTCCCGCATCAATATGTATAACATAAATACCTGATGCTATTGCAATATTATAGTTATTTTTCAAATCCCATTCCCAATAAGAAATGTCATTGTCTTTACTATATTGACGAACTAAATTTCCATTAATAGTATAAATAGAGATGGTACATGTTTGAGGTAAATTGGTAACCTTTACTTTAGTATCAACTTGACCCTCTTCATATCCAGATGTTCCATAATAAGGATTTGGCACAATATTCACATCTTTCAAGCCATCCTTTTTAGCTTGTTCATTGTCTAGTAAAGTAAGTATTTCTGAAGAATTAAACTTGTAATAGGGGTATCCACTATTTACTAAATTATCCTGACTTTCATTTTCAAGAACACTTAATTCTCTGTAACCATAACCTTGCTCTACACGAGCTCTTATTATTAATTCATTACTTAACCATTCCTGACTAGGATTTGGCGCCCAATTCCCTACCCACTGAATATGTGGTATAACTTGTTTTTTTCTTAAACTATTCCAAGCATTATTTTGACTACTACCAGTGAAAGCATCAAAATGTGGATTATCTTGCTGATTTTCTCCAGCATATTCAGTATCTAAGACAAATACGACATGACCTCCGTTTAAACTAAAGTTATTGACAACAGATAAATCAGAACCAGGACCAAGATTATTAAAATCTAACTCATAATTAGGCTCAGGGTTAAATAACATATCAGCAGAAGAAGAAAGATTATTAGGAGAAGATGCTAAAGATGAATTCTCTGAAAATATCATATTCAATCTTCGACCTGATAAAACATCTACAGCATAACCAGGGAACCACCCCCAACCATTTGCAGAATTAAAACCACTACCTGTACCATCTGGGTTACCATCCTTATCTACATTTGGATCTAACCTTAAATCCCACTTATTTTCACCATTTTCGCCAGTTCCTTCACCACTAATTTCCCAAACATCATCTGCATCGGTATTGAATGGCCAAATATTTCCGGCAGCAGATTGGTAAAGAGGATCATTACCTAAACCTATCCATTCAATTGAATCTTCTGACATATCAATTATAGGACATCTAGTCCATAAATCTTTATCATCAGTTAATACAACATCGACATTATTTAAATTATCAAGGTTAGATTCAGTTTTCCAGTCATACCAAGCTAACCCTCCACCAATACCATCAATAAAATTGACAACATTAGTAGTTGTGGAAGCTCCAACTCTACCTCTGTAATCAGTACTTACTAGTTTATACGGAACTAGCCATTGATTTTCATAAACTCCTGTAGGATCAAGAGGTGTTTGTTGACTAGTAGTACCGCCTGGATCTAATTGAGTACCATTCACTGAAACATCTCCATAATATTGGTAAGGAGATAAAACTTGATCATTTTGAGAGAATGCATTTGTTCCTGATCTCACCCAATCAAATGTTCTGAACTCAGGGACAAATTGCCAAACATCATCAATATCTGGAACTGGCTGAAGCCATACATTATCCATTGCATTATTCCATTCTGGACTTTGCATAACATCATTCATTTCTTGAGATGATAAATTTAAATTCCAATACAACTCGTCTAAAATTAGATTCGAAACTACCGGACGATCACATGACAAACAACCCAAATTATCTACTTGACCTGTTTCTAATGATGGAATCCCTCTAAATGTAACACCTAATCCCCAGTCAGGTAATACTTGTTGTGCTTGATCAATCATTGAGTTTGCAGATTGTATTGTTATACTATCACCATCTTCAATTTTTGTTAAAGCCCATTTTGCATTAGTAATTAAACCTAAATCACTACTTTGAACATCATAGACTTCAAAAACAAAATCTGCATCGGGAACTGATAAAGGATCAATTACCTCAATATCAGCTGGGGACATATTTTGACGATAAAAAAGAGTATCAGCAAATAAATTCTCAGCAATTTCAATTCTACAATTAGATGTTAGCTCAACAAAATTTCCTCCATTTCCTGAACCAGCCATTCCCAGCTGAGACGGGCGTGCACCATAAGCAGCAGTTGGTATATTTCCAAATGACTCTATTTTATGTGGAATAATTGTATAAGTTTTTATGTTTTTTCTTCCAGCTAAATAAGGTTGTTTCTGTCCCATATTACTTGGTTGATATGGATTTAAAGGATCTAATGACTGAAACGGAATTTCAGGTGTATATGGTATATATTCATTATATGCATATGCAACAGCCATAAAGTAATATGGTTTATTATTAATTAAATCAGTATTACCCGTTGCAAACTTATCTTCTGTTATTCTAAAAGAATGAGTAATCCCTGAATTAGATGCACCTAATGTCATATTCTGAGGTACATAAACATTTGGACCCACACTTTCGTCTAATTGATAATTAACTAAGTTACCTATTGGTACTGCCCCTTCTTCAGGTGAAAAAACAATTTGACCATCTACTGTTCTATAATTTTCAATATCACATTGAAAAACCATAAAAGCTTTATCAGGATTATAAAGCTCAGTAGAAGAAACATACTGATCTTTTAGCTGAAAGACCTGATATCCTTCAAATTTATATCTCTTATCTATAGCAAGATTACCATCTTCGTATATAGGAGTTGGATTAACTAATACCTGTTCACCTTCTAAATTAATAATAGTATCATACTCAAAGCCGACAGTTGTTGTTGACAAAACATCTGATATAAACGGATCTTCTTCTGCATATTGAGTAGCATAATTATTAGAATTTTCCGCATTGGTTAAATTTATTATAATTTCTTTATCTAACTCTACAAAATTCACATCTGGTGCACTAGGTCCATCAATTACTTCAAAACAAATATCAAATAAAGTTTGTGCTTTAGTATCTGCTATTTTCATAAGTTCTACAGAGGCAAAATTATTTCCCTCTGCCGCTCTTGCCCATACAACTCCAGTAGTTATATAGTTTACAGCTCCTGGCTCGAGAGTAAAGGGTCCCGCCGACTGTAAGAACCTCCTATCCGCTGGATCATTTCCAGCAGTAATCTCTGTCCATGGAGAACCAAAGCTTGGATCAGTATCATCAGGAAACATAAAATTACATTCCGGATTTCCAGATTCCCATCCAGTACCACCATATGTCATTGGTTGACCATTTTTCCATATTCCTTTCAAATATCCGTAATAATGAGTTGCATTTTCTGGATTACCATGATCTGAAAAATCATTGTTATAATAAACAAATTTTGACATAATAATCTGCTCTCCTGGTTCATCAATAGTACCATCTCTATCATTATCGATACCGTCACCTGTATCAGCTAAAGGACCTCTAAAAAAATCTACCCCAATTGCTGGTGGTGGATCATCTGAATCATAGTTGTACCCAGCTGTACCATCATCATCTGCATCACCATTATAGCAATATCCTAAACCTAAACCAACATCACATCCAACATAATCATCTTGATAATTACCTAAATCAGGGTCGACCCACTGACCAAAATAAGCTTCATTTAATACACTTGTAGATCTATTAAGTATCTTGTAACTATAAAAAGTCATATTATTTATCTCATCATTTGTCGTAAAACCAAATGCTTGAGCTTGTATTTCAAGACCTATAGCAGACTCTGAACCAGTTTCAGTATGAATATTACCATTATCGTTAAACACCCACCATAAAGTTTGATCACCAAATAAAACATCGTCTGTTTTACAATCTTTTACACCTTCTAAATCATAACCCGGATAATCACCTGCTTCAGGAGTATATATTCCATCGCCATCTACATCCTCAAACGGAGCTAAATAATCATATGTACCATCTATTTCAGTACGATCTGCAGGCCAATCACTAATTGTAGAAGACATGCCTTGATAATTTGGATAAGATAATGCCACATCGCAATTAGGATCGGCTAAACAATCATTGTAACCAACAAAATCTTCAACCTCTTGACGTGTAATCACAAAATGTTTGTCAAAGTCTGAACAAACATCAGCACCAATAGTACCATAATCATCACTAGCAATATCTGCATTTAAAGGTCCAGGCCAAAAATCGTTACCGTCCTGTCTATATGTCATTCCAGCTACCTTTAAATTTCCTTGATCATCAAGACCTCCAATCCATAATGCTCCAGCAAACATTGAATGCTTATCACTATCTTTAGGAATTTCATATTTTCCATTATCCAAATCCCACCACATATCACCACCTGCTAATATAGTAGTACGAACATTATTGATATTTAATTCTGTTTGAGCAGTAGCAGCTAAACAACCTGCCGCAATTACTCTATAATTTTCATTATTATCTGAATTATTTTGATTTGGTATATTTTCTTTTGCATTTGAATTAAAAAATCCAATTAGCATTACAAATAGTGTTGAACTTATATATTTTTTCATTTATCTAAAAATTTACTTGCATTCCTAGTTTAATTAACCTTGGTCTAACATAATTATCAGGATTATTAACCTTTAAAGTATACTGGTCATAAAAAGCCGAAGGATTGACCTGCTGCGAAACATACTGTTGACCCTCTGCAGACGATAAATAACCATCATCATCAGCATTACCTGTGTATCTATATACATTCACAATATTATCAGCATTCAATAAGTTTTCAATCATCATATAAACATTCATACCTAAATTTCTCTGTTCTGATAGTTTAAATTTCACTTCTTTATTTATTCGGAGATCAGTTCTAAAAGTCCAAGGTTCTCTAGCTCCATTTACACTACCTTCAAGAGTAGATCTAGTATTAACTCCAAATTGAGCAACTGCTAAAACATTAGACTGTTGACTGTATGGTCGACCCGATCCTGCTGAAATAACTAAGTTAGCACCAAAACCTTGTAAAATCTTTTTACCAAATAAAACAGGGCCATTATAATTAATCCCTGAACTATAACGATAATCTATATTAGCTGTAATATTATGTCGCTGATCAAAATCCAACGGTAAAGTTGTTCTTAAATTAGGAAAACCATCATTTACTAATTGTTGAGCAGTAGTAGAAGAAGAGCCTGTACCATCAGCAAATTGCAAAGTATAATTTGCTGTTAAAGACACATTATTTCTTCTTCTTAAATCATATCCAAATGAAAAACCTTTCACTGTACCAAAATCAATATTATCAAAATGAGTATATGGAAATGGATATGCTTCTGCAACACGAGTAGCTTGAATCATATCACTTAACTCTCTGTAAAATGCCGAAATAGTAATCGCTGAATAACTAGTAAGGGCTTGAGTAAAACCAACTTCATAATCAGTAGTCTTTTCTGGCAATAAATTTGGGTTAGATACTCCACCTGTATTTGCATCAATAAATAAGTAATTAAAAGGATTCATTATATTATCTGAAGGTGGGCGTTGTGTCAATATATCATAATGAGCAAAGAACATAGCTTCATCAGAGATAGGGAAATTAAAAGATATCCTCGGCATAACTGCAATCTGAGGAGTATAATCTTCAAAAGCATCACCTGTTAAACCTTTGTTTTCGTCAGCAATATGGTTAGGGTTTTGTAAAAATGGTATCACTCCACTACCCATGCTTAAAACAGATGGGTCAGTTACTGGAACACCTTCTGCATTATACCAATCATCACCATCTCTATAACCAGTAATTATTGTTTGATCAGTAATAGAATTAGCATAAACAACAAAGTCACTACCTATGTTACCAGGATGTGATGGATTACTTGGATTAGAATTTGGATTTAATGATGGATCAACTTCTGAAGCTTTTAATGTAGGATAAAAAGAGTATTTATCTTTTAAAACTTCTTGATTTGCATCAAATCGATCAATACGAACACCTATATTAAAAACAATATCATCTAATGCAAACTTATCTTGAATATATGCTGCTGCATATAAAGGTTCAAAAGGAGATACTCTTCTTGTATAATCACCATTTGCATCTTTTTCATTTAAAAATGTATCAAAAGAAATTCGTTCATTTATTTCATTACCTGTGTGATCATACCCATAATAATAAAGATTTAAATAATCACCCTGCAAAATTTCATCTGCTGCAAACATATCTATGGAAAGCAAATTTGGGTCATATTGATCGATGTATACCCATTCATTAACACTCAAACCTAACTCTTCTCTTAAATTTTGAGCGAAAGTAGAATAATTTTCATTATCCTCTGAAACATCATAAAATGTAGAAAATATTAATGGAACACCATCTCCGTTTGTTTCAGCAAACTGCCATTGCGTATAATCATCAACATAGTACTGAGGATTATTAAGATGTTGATTTGCTAATTGGCGAGCAATTGGCCATAAGTTAGGTGTGTAAACTCGATAATAACGCTCTCTCTTTTTTTCATATTCAAATCCAAATGAAACAGCATGATTACCTATATCAGCAGATGCAGAACCAGTAAATCGTTGTCTTTGATCAGTATAATCAAATGAAAAATAATTAGGATAACCTGTATTCCACCATAATCCATACACAGATGGAGGTTCATCACCATTCATTAAACCACCACCAAATTGAATGTGATTCATTGTAGGGTTTTGATTTGGAAGATAACTATGAAAAAAATCATAGTACTGTGATGTATAGTTTGCTAATAATGGATTTGCATTAGACGGCTCAAAATCATATGTTATATATTCCTGTAATAAAACTCCTGTTTGTGTTTCTTGTTCCCATAACAAATTATCGTTTTCATCAACATCTTGTATTCCATCACTGTCTAAATCAATTGGAATACGATTACCATTTTGATCTAGAACATACACATCATATGCATCCCAATTCCACCAGTCAGTAAAAGTAAATGTAGTGTCATCTTTAGAAGGAGTGAACTTTCCAACATAATTATATGCAAAGTAATCTGTACCATGACGTGGATTTTCAAGTTTAGAGTCGTATCTAGAATAATCAGCTTGTAAAGTATAAAACACATTTTTGACCGCAGCTGCAGCATCATCACCACTTAATCTATGCTGGAGTCTTGCATACATATTATAACTATCCCTAGTGTATTCTCTATTATTAGCTGAATTTAATAATTGTTTTCTCCACCATAAACTACTACCCTTATCAATATTATGCCTCATAGAGCCACCAATAATAAAGTCTATATCCTTTGATATACCTAACGTTAATTTTCCCTGTAACCTTAGATCTTGATCACTTAAATTTTGTTTAACATCAGAAATATCCCAATCATCAGAAGTAAGATTTTCCGCTGCATTTTGTGCATAACTAGTTGTATAATCTCCATAAGAAGGTGTTCCAATAAATATTGATGGATTTGTCTCTAGTTCAGATAAAATATTGTCTTTTAATTTAGGTACACCTATAGCTGAAGGATCTGGGTCCTCTTTATGATTATATTCAGCTGTAATTAAGTAACCAAGTATAGGAGTTCTATCAGCATCTTTTTTTCTCCAAATAGGTCCAGACAAGTTAAATGCTAATAAATTATGATTATATGGATCCGTTAAATTTGATGAAGATAACTCGAAACCTCCTCGAGTAATTCTTGAAGGACCTTGAGTTGTAATACTAATAATCCCACCAGTAGCATCACCATATTGAGCAGGAAGACCACCAGTAACAACAGTCATTTGATCAATAGCACTTTGGGGAAGGACATTGCTACTACCAACAATTTTTACTCCATCAACATAATAAGCAGTAGCATTACTTCTAGAACCTCTTACATTTAAAGAACCACCTGTATCTTCTTGATATACACCAGCAGTAGTAGCAGCTACATTCTGCACACTTCTTGTTGGTAAAGCCGTTATTTGTTCTTTTGTTTTTGTAGAACCTGATTTATCTGCATCAATAAGTGGAACATCATATTCAATTACCTGCACTTCAGATAAAATAGATGATTCTGTAGACATTTGATAATCAGAAAATGTAATTTTATTAGGAGAAATCAATACATTATTTTGAATAATGGTAGCATAGCCAATAAATGATATCTCTACAGTATATCGACCTGGATTAATAGGTTTGATTGTAAAATTACCATCAAAATCGGTAGCACCACCCATAACAGTGACACCATCAGATTTAACTACAATATTAGCCATAGGAATCGTCTCTCCTGTCATTGCATCACTAACCGTTCCTTTTAAAGTACCACTTTGAGCAAAACCAGCTAGGGATATGAAAAAAGTAATAACAAAGATTATAATATTTCTGTGCATATCGTGTTATTTATAGATGTAAAAATTCTTGTTATTTTTAATGGATCAAATATAGGAGAAAATAAGATATATACCAAAATTATAAATACTATATTATATATTTGCTATACTATGACAAATAACATAAATAAAATTCTTCTCTCAAGCTTGCTTATGATAATTAGCTGTACAGTTGAAGATAATTTTCCAAACATTTATGTGAACGAAACCATACCAATAACCATGCCCCAATACAACAATATTTATGGTAATTTATGGGGCTACGAATATATTAATGGAGGATTAGGAGGAATCATTATTGTTCAAGGCATGGATAATGAATTTTTAGCTTACGATAGAGCCTGTACAAATGAGTCTAATGAAAGCTGTATCATTTCTGGAGAATCTACAAATGATCCTATTTTAACATGTGAAAATTGTTGCAATTCTCAATTCGTTATTATTGATGGATCGGTAGTTGAGGGCCCAGCAAACCAAGCATTGAAAAAATACAATACATATTTTGATGGACAGATGTTATATATCACTAATTAATATCTGTATGTATCTGATTTAAAAGGACCTGACTTTGGAACACTAATATAATTTGCTTGCTCATCAGTCAACTCCTCTAGTTCAACTCCAAGCTTCTCTAAGTGTAATTTAGCCACTAATTCATCTAAATTTTTAGGTAACACATATACTTTATTATTATAATGATCAACATTAGTCCATAATTCAATTTGAGCTAACACTTGATTAGTAAAGGAATTTGACATTACAAATGAAGGATGACCAGTTGCACAACCTAAATTCACTAACCTACCCTCTGCTAAAAGAATAATTTGATTTCCATTTTTCATTGTATATAAATCTACCTGTGGTTTAATTTCTTCTTTTTCTGCATTAGAATTTAACCATGCAACATCTATTTCATTATCAAAATGACCAATATTACATACTATAGCTTTATCTTTCATTAATTTAAAGTGCTCCTCTGAAACAACATTTTTATTTCCAGTTGCAGTAATAATGATATCACTTTCTTGAACTGCATTCATCATTTTTTTAACAGGAAAACCCTCCATAGATGCTTGCAGTGCACAAATTGGGTCAATTTCTGTAACAATTACTCTAGCACCTGCACCAACTAATGATGCAACAGTACCTTTACCAACATCACCATACCCTGCGACTACTGCAACTTTACCAGCTAACATAACATCTGTAGCTCTTCTTATCGCATCAACAGCGGACTCTCTGCAACCATATTTATTGTCAAACTTGGATTTTGTAACAGAGTCATTTACATTGATAGCAGGCAATGACAATGTTCCGTTTTTTTCTCTTTCATACAATCTAAGTACTCCAGTTGTTGTTTCTTCAGTCAAACCATTTATATCTTTTACTAGCTCGGGATAATTATCAAGCACCATATTTGTTAAATCTCCACCATCATCTAAAATCATATTTAATGGTTTATTATCTTTAAAAGCAAATAAGGTTTGCTCAATACACCAATCAAAATCTTCTTCACTCATTCCTTTCCATGCAAAAACTGGCACTCCAGATGCTGCTATAGCTGCTGCTGCATGATCCTGAGTAGAAAATATATTACATGAAGACCACGAAACTTCTGCACCTAATTCAATTAATGTCTCAATTAGCACAGCAGTCTGAATTGTCATATGAAGACACCCTGCAATCCTAGCTCCAGACAAGGGCTTACTCTTACTATATTTTTTTCTAATCATCATTAGTCCAGGCATTTCAGCCTCTGCTAACTTAATCTCCTTCCTACCCCATTCTGATAGGTTAATATCGCATACCTTAAAATTCATATTTTTGATTTTAGTTTTCATATATTAATTTAATAAATATTTAAAACACAAATTTAACACATATTATTTAACTTTAAACGATAAAAAACTGATATTTAAGCTATGCCCTTCTTAAAAAGAAAAAAAACTAAAAACTACACATATGGTATTTGGAAAATAACAGAAAATATAGATTATTTATTAGAAAATTTGAATCCAAGTCATAAAGAATTAATACACATCAATCAAATAACTCATCCAAAAAGAAAAAAACAAAATATTAGTGCTAGATTAATTTTAAATATATTATCAAACAAAAAAACATACATTAATTATAATGTAAATGGTGCACCTAGCTGTGTTAATTATAATTATATTTCCATTAGCCACTCTCATAATTATTGCATTGTCATAACCAGCAATCAACCTACAGGTGTTGATATACAATATCAAAAATCTAATATTCAAAAATTAAGCAAACGATTTATTAACTCTGATGAATTAATTCATAATTATCAATCAACTAATGAATTACATTTTATATGGTGTGCAAAAGAAGCTATTTATAAAACAATTAATACTTGTTCAATTTCTTTAAAAGAAAATATTTATATTCAACCTGTTAATAAAAAAATGACAGCAACTGGATACTATAAAAATCAAGAAGTAATTATTGACTATCAAATTAATTATAAACAATTTAAAAATTATTTTATTGCAATTGCTATAAAACTAGTATGACAGAGCTGTACCAATATATCATTGAAAATACTAACCAATTTCTTGGTGTATTATTTAGCATTATTTATGTTATTTTATCAATCCGAGAGAATATTTTTTGCTGGCATGCATTAATTATTGCCTCTATTTTTAATGCATTTGCCTTCTATCAAATTCAATTAACACTTCAAATTATTATGCAATTCTTCTTTATATTTACAGGAATTTATGGTTGGTATAATTGGAAGAATGGCGACTCCTTAAGTACACTTAAAATTTCAAGCTGGAGCACAAAAATACATCTTCAATATATAATGGCAGGTGTAATAATCACTTTGATTTTATGGCTACTATTGGTAGCACTTAAAATAAAGAATACATCTCCTTTTCTTGATGCTCTAATGTTTACTTTCAATATAATTCCTATGTATATGATGGGGAAAAAGATTTTAGAATCTTGGATTTATTTTATTGCTATTGATATTATTAGTGGTTTTTTTTATCTGTCAACAGGTGAATATTTTTATTGCTTTCTTTTCTTTTGCTACTTAGGTTTCGCTACTAAAGGTTATATGACCTGGAAAAATAAAAAAATATGATAAAAATAGTATTCACTGGACCTGAGTGCTCCGGAAAAACCAGCCTAAGTAAAGCAATTGCAAAAAAATTTAATTTACCAATTGTACCTGAATTTGCTAGATTATACTTAAATAAATTAAATAGAAATTACAATTACTCTGATTTAATAAAAATTGCGAAAGGTCAACTAGATTTAGAAATAAAAACTGAAAAAAATTCTGATAAAAAAATTCTTATTTGTGACACAAATCTCCAAGTTATAAAACTTTGGAGTTTAATTAAGTACTCTAAATGTGATTCATTTATTATTAATCATGAGGACCATCAAGCACATTATATTCTGTGTTATCCTGATTTTAAATGGCAATATGACAAATTAAGAGAAAATAAATACGACAGATTAGAGATTTTTGAAAAATACAAAGAAGATTTAGTCACATCCAATAGAAATTTTATAACTACTAATGGGCCTATAGCAGATAGGATTTCTCTTATTACCAACTACATTGAACAAATGATTTAACACTGTTTTTTTGAAACAACATTATTTCTCATTATATTTATATTATTACCTCATTATGATATAATTAATTTTACTATGAAAAAATATTTACCTTCTATCTTTCTATTGTGTTTACTAAATTTATCTGCTAAAGACAATACTTTATTAAACACAACCGAGACTAATCCAAACATAAATTTGATTAGCGGTGGTTGCCTAGACCCGACATCTGAAGCAGAGCTTGACATTGGAAATGTTAGGGCAAATATTTTAGGTGGGGGTGATATGTGGTGGAATCTCACTGATGCTAGGTATGAGGTTCCAAAAAATGAAGGTGTACATTCATTATTTGCTGGATCCTTATGGATAGGAGGTATGGATAATCAAAATAATTTGAAAATAGCTGCAATGACATATCGTCAAACGGGTAGTGATTTTTACCCAGGACCACTAAATGCTGATACTGAAAGTGATAGCTATGGAACAACAACAACTGACGACTGCAACACATATAATCAACACTGGGTGATTTCCAAAAATGATGTAGAATCATATGTTACATATATAAATTGTGTTAATGATTCTGATTGTGATGCTAATTCAATATTTCCTGATTATCAAGTTCCTGATGTTATTACCAATTGGCCGGCAAGTCATTTTGATTTTGATGGAACAAATGAATATCTTGCTCCCTTTATTGATGTAGATGGAGATGGAGAATATAATAATCAAGATTACCCAGGCTATGATTTAAATGCTGAGGGAAATTGTACTGCAAACGATTATCTATTTGGTGATCAAAGTATTTGGTGGGTCTTTAATGATGCTGGAAATTATCACGGTGAAACTGGAGGTACTGCTATTGGACTAGAAATTCAAGCACAAGCATTTGCTTACAAAACAAATGATGAGTTATCCGATATGACATTTTATAGCTATAAAATCATAAATAGATCTAGTGAAACACTTAATGACACATATTTTGGACAATGGGTTGACCCTGATGTAGGAAATTACCAAGATGATTATGTTGGATGTGATGTGGATTTGGGTTTAGGATATTGTTATAATGGTGATGATGAAGACGAAGGGTCACAAGGTGTCTCTGCTGGATATGGAATGAATCCCCCTGCTATAGGAGTTGATTTTTTCAGAGGACCACTTGCTGATGAAAATGATGGCATTGATAATGACAGAGACGGAGAAATTGATGAAGACGGTGAGCAAATTATTATGTCGAAATTTGTGTATTATAATAATGCTGCTTGGGACACTGATATATACGACTGGAATAATGACCCAGCTTTAGATATGGATTATTATAATTATTTGAGAGGTGTCTGGACAAATGGACAACCGATGACATATGGTGGAAACGGAGGTGTTGCAACAAATCCTCAATGTGACTTTATGTTTCCAGGGAATACTGATCCAAATTTTGATGAAAACTGGGATGAAACAACTGCAGGAAATACACCATCTGACAGAAGATTTATACAATCTGCAGGCCCATTTACATTAGATCCTGGTGCCGTAAACTATATTACAGTAGGTGTAGTATGGGCAAGAGGTAATGATGGGCCATCATCTTCAGTCGAAGCTTTAAAAGAAGCAGACATCATGGCACAAGACTTATTTGACAATTGTTTTGATATAAATTACTTCGTATATGGTTGCACTTGTCAATTAGCAAATAATTATGATGCAAATGCAAATGCTGACGATGGCTCATGCATATTTCCTGAGAATGTTTTTGTTGACTGCGATGGAGAATGTATTTATGGCGACACAGACGGTGATAGTTTTTGTGATGGAATTGACAACTGCCCTGACAACCCTAACTTAAGCCAATCTGATAGTGATGGAGATGGTGTAGGAAATTCTTGTGACAATTGTGTATGGACAGCTAACCCTGACCAGCTTGACAGCGACGGAGATGGAGAAGGAGATGCCTGTGACTTTACTCCCTTATCAATTTCTGAAGATCAGGTTTTAATCAATATATTTCCAAATCCTGCAAGTAAATTTTTTAACTTAAGCTCTAATACTAATATTCAATTAATTGAAATAATTGATTATTCAGGTAAAATTGTGTATTCCGAAATTAAAAATGATAAAACTTTGCAAATTAACACTAGTAAATTCAATTCAGGATCTTACATTGTTATATTAAAGACAAAAGAAGGTGAAGTGAAGAAAAATATTATGATTAAATAATATATTATTAATTTAAAATATTTAAAGATGCAATTTTATCAATAGATAATTGATACTTTAAGTCATCTACTGATTTAAATTTCTTTTCACTTCTAATTCTGCTTACAAATTCTATCGTAATTGATTCTCCATAAATATTTTGATTGAATTCAAAAATATTAACTTCAATTGAAAGAGTTTTGTTATCAAAAGTTGGATTTGTTCCAATATTTAACATTCCATTATATTTATGATTATTATAAAATATACTTACTGCATAAACACCTTGTTTTGGTAAAATTTTATTTTGATTATGTATTTTGATATTAGCTGTAGGGAAACCTAGTGTTCTACCTAAACCCTTACCTTTACTTACAATACCTGAAATATGAAACATATATCCTAAATAATCATTTGCTAAGCTGATATCTCCTAACTGAATAGCATTTCTTATTTTACTAGAACTTATTGAAATATTATTTATGTTGAGGGGGTTAATCTTATGTATATTAAACTCATATAACTCTGCATATTCTTTTAAATTTAAAAGAGAACCTTCTCTATTTCTTCCAAAATGATGATCAAAACCAATAACCAAATCCTTCAAGCCAATTTTTTTAAATAAAAAATCTCGAATATATTCTAACGATGTTATTCTGGAAAACTCTTTATTGAAAGGTTGTAATACTAGATGATCAATATTATATTTTTTATATAACTGAAGGTTTTCATTCATTGTATTTATTAGTTTCAATTCTTGATCCGGAAACAAAACTATTCTTGGATGAGGAAAAAAAGTGACAAGTACAGTCTCAGAATTCGTTGATTTACCAATATTAATTAATGAATTTAATATTTTCTTGTGACCTAAATGTACACCATCAAATGTCCCAGTAGTTACAACTGCTTTTGATAGTTTTTTAAAGGAATCGAACCCTTTATGAATTTTCATAATTTAATAAAATAATTATCCGTTTTAAGAGCACTCAAAATTAGTAAAATAAATTATTAATTTTATCATACTTTTTAAATATAAATAGGTATTTTTGAACCGAAATAAATTTAAGTTCAATTTTATCAATCAAAAAATTAAAAAAATGTCAATTAATACAGGAAAAATATCACAAATAATTGGACCAGTTATCGATGTCGTATTTGATAATGCTGGTAATAATCTACCAAAGATTTACGATGCTTTAGAGGTTTCAAAAACAAATGGCGATAAAATGGTTATTGAATGTCAACAACATATTGGAGAAAATACAATTCGAGCTGTTGCTATGGATTCAACTGACGGATTAAAAAGAGGTATGGAAGTAAGACCAACTGGTCAGCCAATTTTAATGCCAATTGGTGATGAAATTAAAGGTAGATTATTTAATGTCGTAGGAGAAGCAATTGACGGAATCGGCAGTGTTCCAAATGAAGGTGGATACCCAATTCATAGGCCAGCACCTGATTTTGAGGATTTATCAACATCAACTGAAGTGCTTTTTACTGGAATAAAAGTAATTGACTTAATTGAACCTTATGCAAAAGGTGGGAAAATTGGATTATTTGGAGGTGCAGGAGTTGGAAAAACAGTATTAATTATGGAATTGATTAACAATATAGCAAAAGGTCATGACGGGTTATCAGTGTTTGCAGGTGTAGGTGAAAGAACAAGAGAAGGAAACGACTTGCTTCGAGAAATGATTGAGTCAGGTGTAATTAAATATGGTGAAGCTTTTGAAAAAAGTTTAGCCGAAGGTAAATGGGACTTAAATAAAGTTGATAAAGAAGAATTAAAAAAATCACAGGCTACATTAGTTTTTGGACAAATGAATGAACCTCCTGGATCCCGTGCAAGAGTTGCATTATCTGGATTAACACTTGCTGAATATTTCCGTGATGGAGGAGCTGATGGAGATGCAGATGGCAATAAAGAGGGAAAAGATATATTATTTTTTATAGATAATATATTTCGTTTTACTCAAGCCGGCTCTGAAGTATCTGCATTATTAGGAAGAATGCCGTCAGCTGTAGGTTACCAACCAACTTTAGCATCAGAAATGGGAGCTATGCAAGAAAGAATTACTTCCACAAAAAAAGGTTCCATTACATCAGTGCAGGCGGTATATGTGCCCGCGGATGATTTAACAGACCCTGCTCCCGCAACTACTTTTGCTCATCTAGATGCTACAACTGTTCTTTCTAGAAAAATTGCAGAACTTGGTATATATCCAGCAGTAGATCCTCTTGATTCAACATCTAGAATATTAAACCCAGAAGTGTTAGGAGATGATCATTATAATTGTGCACAAAGAGTAAAGGAAATACTGCAAAGATATAAAGAATTACAAGATATTATTGCTATCCTAGGTATGGATGAATTATCTGAAGAAGACAAAACAGTTGTACACAGAGCAAGAAGAGTTGCTAGATTTTTATCACAACCTTTTCATGTAGCTGAACAATTCACCGGTATACCTGGAGTATATGTAAGCATTGAAGATACTATCAAGGGATTTAATATGATTATGGATGGTGAGTTGGATCATCTGCCTGAAGCCGCATTTAACTTAGTTGGAACAATTGAGGAAGCTATCGAAAAAGGTGAAAAAATGATTGCTGAAGCAAAATAAATTTAGTAGATATGATCGTTGAAGTTCTAACATTAGAAGAAGTATTGTTTTCAGACGAAGTTAAATCAGTTACTGTACCAGGTAAAAGTGGAAGATTTGAAATACTTCATAATCATGCTCCAATCATTTCAATTTTAAATAGCGGAACAATCAAGCTTACTGACAATAATAATAAAGAAACGTCTATTTTAATAGATGGTGGGAGTGTTGAAATGTCTAATAATAAAGTAACTATTCTTGCAGAAAAAGCATAAATTGAAATTAGCAATTTGGAGCATTCTGATGATTTTGATTGCTGTTATTATTGCATACATCCCTCAAAATCTTAATAAGACATTACCTTTTGAATTAAAAAATGGTGACTTATTATTCCAAGATTTAGACTCGAGTCCACTTTGCGATGCAATTGAACAAGTTACATCTAGTATAGATAATTTAAACTTTTCTCATATTGGAATTGTAACTATTGTTAATGATAAAAAATTTGTTCTTGAGGCATATACAGATGGTGTCAATCTAACTGCTTTAGATGTTTTTTTAAATAGAAGCTTAAATGATAAAAAAAAATCAAAAGTTATTGTAGGTAGATTAAAAGAAAAATATTCTTATTTAATTGCTGATGCACTTGATTATGGTTTATCATTAATTGGAATGCAATATGACAATGAATTTTTAATTAATAATAACAAATACTATTGTTCAGAATTGATTTATGAAATGTTCTTACACTCTAACGATAGTGCATTTTTTCCATTATCTCCTATGACTTATAAACACAATGGGAAAACTCTCCAAATTTGGACAGAATATTTTAAAAAAATCAATATTTCAATTCCTGAAAATAAACCTGGCATTAATCCAGGAGGTATTTCTTTATCAAAGAAAATAGATATTGTTCATAATTATATGAAATAATTCAATCTATTCTCTTACTTCTGTATCAACAATTATAGTCAATGGTCCAGAATTAATTAATTTAATATCCATATCCTCACCAAATACACCAGATTGAATATTTAAATGTGTTTTTTTTTTAATTAAAGACATAAAATTTACATACATGTTTTTTGCATGAGCAGATTTAGCTGCTTTACTCCACGAAGGCTTAGTTCCCTTTTTTATACTTGCAAATAATGTAAACTGACTAACGATTAATATTTCACCATTTACATCTTCTACAGATTTATTTTTTCTAAATAATTTCAAGTTTAGTATTTTATTTATAGCCCACTGATAATCATTTTCTTCATCAATGTGTGAAAACCCAACTAAACACAATAAACCTTTACCAATTGAAGAATGAACTTTATCGTTGACACATACAGAAGCTTGTTTAACTCTTTGAATAACTAATCTCATAATTCATAATTATTTTTTCGATAATTAGTATTCTTCTCCAACATAGATAAATAATTATCATATCTCGATTTAGCAATACGATTTTTCTGTACATTCATTAACACATTACAGCCTGGCTCTTTAATATGTATACAATTATGAAATTTACAATTTTTACTTGCCTGAAGCATTTCAGGAAAATAACCACTTAACATATTTGTATCAATATCAACTAAACCTAAACCTCGTATTCCAGGGGTATCAATAATATATCCACCAAAACCTAAAGGAAACATCTCCGCATATGTTGTTGTATGGACACCTTGTTTATGATAATTTGAAATACTCTGTGTTTTTAAATTTAAACTGTTGTCAACTAAGTTGATTAAACTACTTTTTCCAACACCAGAATGACCAGCAAACACACTTACTTTGTTCTTAATTAATTTTTTAATCTTAAAAATACTTTTTGAATCATATATAGAGGTGGACAATGTTTCATAACCTATATCATTATATATGTTTTCATATTCTACTTTCTTTTTTTCTAATTTTTTATTGAATAAATCTACTTTATTAAATAATAAAACTGACTCTATTCCATATGCCTCAGCTTGAACTAAAAATCTATCTATAAAATTTAAAGATGTGACTGGATTATCAAGAGTAATTATCAATAATGCTAGATCAATATTAGAAGCAATAATTTGACTTTTATGCGATAAATTAACTGACTTTCTAATTATATAATTTTTTCTATCATATATTTTTTCTATTAATCCTATATTATTTTTGAAATCAAAATTAAATTCCACATTATCACCTACAGAAACTGGATTTGTAAACTCGATACCCTCTAACCTTTTTTTTCCTTTTATTTTACAAGAGTAAGTTTTATTAGAGGATAAAACTTTACATAAACTACCTGTAGATTTTATAACAACACCTTTCATAAAAAATAAAGTTAATCTTCATTAAGGATAAAAACTATTATAACGAATTAAAATTTATAAATTAGATGAATTATGAGTATAGAAATTAACAATATATCAAAAAATTTTAATGAAAATAAAGCTTTAAATAAAATTAGCTTTAAAGCTTTTCCAGGTGATATTGTAGGTGTTCTTGGACCAAATGGGGCAGGAAAATCAACAATGATGAAAATAATCACAGGGTATTATAAACAAGACGAAGGTGATGTTTTTGTTTGTAAAAAAAACACTTTAGAAAATGAAATATATACAAAGAAAAAAATTGGATATCTTTCCGAAGAGAATCCGCTTTATCTTGATATGTATGTATTAGAATTTTTAGAATTTGTGTGTGACATTCATAAAATTGAACACATCAATTGTAAAAAAATGATGAATCTTACAGAGTTAAATAAAGTAAAAAATAAAAAAATAAAAACACTATCAAAAGGTTTTCAGCAAAGAGTTGGTATTGCTCAGGCTTTGATTCACAATCCAGAGGTAATTATTTTAGATGAACCCACATCTGGACTTGACCCTAAACAGTTAATAGAAATTAGAGAAATAATTAAAAATATTGGAAAAGAAAAAACAATCTTATTATCTACACATATAATTCAAGAAGTAGAAGCGATGTGTAACAAAGTTATTATGCTAAATGAAGGTAAAATAATTATTAATAAAAAAATAAATGATTTTGACAATAAAATTGAAAATGTTTTTCTAGAATTAATTAAATAATCAATACTAAAAACTATCAAAATTGTATATTTGAGCTTCTTAAAAAAGAAAAAACAAAATGTCATACTTATTTACTTCAGAATCTGTTTCAGAAGGCCACCCTGATAAAGTTGCCGATCAAATTTCAGATGCTATTCTAGATGCTTATTTAGCTATTGACCCTAACTCAAAAGTTGCATGTGAAACTTTAGTTACAACAAATAGAGTAATTATTAGTGGAGAAATTAAATCTACAGCAAAACTCGACTTAATCAAAATCGCAAAAGATGTTATTATAAATATCGGATACATAAAAAAAGATTATTTATTTTGTGCAGACACATGTAAAGTTGAGACATATATTGATGAACAATCACCAGATATTAATCAAGGTGTAGAAATAGGTAAAGGATTACATAAAGAACAAGGAGCTGGAGATCAAGGTATAATGTTTGGTTATGCCACAAATGAATCTGATGACTTTATGCCCCTGTCCTTAAGTTTATCTCATCTAATACTAGAAGAGTTGAGTGAAATTCGAAAAAATGAACCTGATTTAATTAATTACTTAAGACCAGACTCAAAATCACAAGTTACAGTTGAATACACAGAAAAAAATATTCCTAAAAAAATTGATAGTATTGTTATTTCAACACAACATGATGACTTTGATGAAGAAGAAAGAATGCTAAATAAAATTCGTGAAGACATGATTAATATTGTAATTCCACGAATTAAAAATCGTGTATCTATAGAAACACAAAAATTATTTTCTACTGACATCAAAATCCACATCAACCCAACTGGAAAGTTCGTGATTGGCGGACCACATGGAGATACTGGACTAACTGGAAGAAAAATTATTGTAGATACATATGGAGGAAAAGGAGCACATGGAGGAGGTGCATTTTCAGGCAAAGACCCATCAAAAGTAGATAGGTCAGCTGCATATGCAACAAGATATGTAGCAAAAAATTTAGTAGCTGCTGGTGTTGCTGATGAAATTTTAGTTCAAATTGCATATGCTATCGGTGTTGCAGAACCAATAAGTATTTATGTTAATACATTTGGCACTTCTAATATTAAAATGAATGACTCTGAAATAAGTGATAAAATATCTCAGATTTTTAATTTAAAACCTGCTGAAATAACTGAAAAATTCCAACTTAAAGACCCTATTTACACTCCAACTGCATCATATGGTCATATGGGAAGAGACCCTAAAAAATTTACATATATATTAGACAATTCTAATAACAGAATAACAAAAGAAGTGGAATTATTTCCTTGGGAAAAGCTGGATTTTATAGATCAAATTAAATCTGAATTTGGTATTTAATTTTATTTTTTTCTAAATATTAATTGTATTGGAACACCGGTAAAAGAATACTTAGATCTTATTTTATTCTCTAAAAACCTTTTATAACTTTCTTTAATATACTGAGGTAAATTACAGAAAAAAACAAAAGCTGGTTTTTTTGTTGGTAATTGAGTTATGTATTTTATTTTCACAAACTTACCTTTTGTAGATGGCGGGGGAGTTTGTTGAATTAAATCTAACAAATACCTATTGAGTTCCCCTGTTGAAATTCTTGAAGCAATTCTTTTTCGCACATTAATAGCTTCATCAACCACTTTTAGTATCCTTAACTTTTCAGTAGCTGAGATAAATAAAATATTAATATCTATAAATGGGGCTATTTTTTCTTTAATTTTTTCTGAAAATTCTTTAGTATTAAACTTAGTTTTATCAATTAAATCCCATTTATTAATAGCTAAAACTACACCTTTTTTATTTTTAAGAATCAAATCAAATATTTTTTGATCTTGTGTTTCAAATCCCCTGCTTGCATCAATCAATAAAATAACTACATCTGAATTTTCAATTGCTCTAATTGCTCTTAATACAGAGTAGTATTCAATATCCTCATTCACTTTATTCTTTTTTCTTACCCCAGCTGTATCTACAATAATAAAATCGTGTCCGTATTTTGTATAACGAGAATCTATAGCATCTCTAGTAGTTCCAGCAATTTCAGTAACAATATTTTTATCTTCCCCCAAAAGGGAATTGATTAGCGATGATTTACCAACATTAGGTCTTCCCAAAACTGAGATACGAGGCAATTCTTCAGAATTATCATCAGAATTATTAGAGTCTAAATGAGAAACTATATTATCTAACAAATCTCCTGTACCACTTCCACTAATAGACGAAATTGGGAAATAATCACCAAAACCCAGTTTATAAAAAATAGATGCATCAGATAAGTGCAAGCCGTCATCGACTTTATTAACTGCTAAAACAACTTTTTTAGAAACTGATTTAAGCATTTTAGAAATATAAAAATCTAAATCTGTAATACCACTTTTAACATCAACTAAGAAAACAATTAAGCTAGCTTCCTCAATAGCTGAATTAACATGTCTTTTAATTTCTTTTTCAAAGGTATCATCAGAGGACTGAGTATAGCCACCTGTGTCCACTAACGAAAAATTAATACCATTCCAATCTGTTCTAGCATAGTGTCTATCACGAGTTACACCACTTTCATCATCAACAATAGCTTGTTTTTTTTGAATAAGTCTGTTAAAAAGTGTTGACTTACCAACATTTGGTCTTCCTACTATAACAACTATATTACTCATTTTGATTAATTATATCCAAACTTTTTTAATTGTGTTTTTTTACTTCTCCAATCTTTTGAAACTTTAACAAACAAACCTAAAAATATTTTCTTTTTGAAAAAATTCTGCATTGTTTTTCTCGCTGCAGTACCTACTGAATTTATTGCTACACCTTTTTTACCTAACACAATCCCCTTCTGGGATTCTCGTTCAACATAAATAGTTGCATCAATAACAATCACTTTTCCCTTGTCCTTAAATGAATTCACTACCACTTCAACAGAGTATGGAATTTCTTGCTTGTAGCGCTCTAGAATTTTTTCTCTTACAATTTCTGAAACAATAAACCTTTCTGACTTATCAGTAAGTGTGTCTTTGGAGAAATAAGGGGGAGATTCTGGTATAAGTTCTAATATCTTATTATTAAGACTCTCAATATTAAACTTTTTTAAAGCAGATAATGGTATTATTGTTGCATGTGGAAGATTTCTTGTCCAATAATCAATAAGAGAATTTGCTTCATCTTGATCTACAAGATCAATTTTATTAATAAGTAATACTATAGGGGTTTTAGATGCATTTATTTTTTTCAAAAACTTAACATCTTTTAAGTCCTCTTTACTACAATCCACCATATATAATATTACATCTGCCCCCTCTAAGGAAGTATCTACAAATTTCATCATAGCTTCATGTAAATCATGGTGCGGATTAATAACTCCTGGAGTATCTGAAAAGATTATTTGATAATCGTCTTCACTAATAACCCCTAATATTCTATGCCTTGTTGTTTGAGCTTTCTGAGTAATAATAGAAATTCTCTCTCCCACAAGCTCATTCATCAAAGTTGATTTCCCAACATTGGGATTTCCTAATATGGTGACAAATCCTGCCTTATGCATATGCTATTTATTTATTAACACAAATATAGATAAAGAACTTTGATAGACACCTGAATTTGTTTCATTAAAAAAATATATACTATATTTGCCCTGCGGGGTGGAGCAGTTGGTAGCTCGTTGGGCTCATAACCCAAAGGTCGCAGGTTCAAGTCCTGTCCCCGCAACTAAAAAATAAAAGCCTCATTTGAGGCTTTTTCTTTTTAAAAACAATTAATTTTTTTGGAGTGTGAATATATTTACAGAGATCTTTATTTATTTAAGTTATATTTTTTTTCTATTGAACCATCATTATAAAGCTCTAAATAGAAAGTTTTATTATCATCATCTCGTCCAAGAATATCAAAAAATTTAATTATTGATCTACTCTCATTCTCTTCATGTAATAGGCTATTACTTGGACAATAATTTCCATCTGGTGCTATTTGCGGTATTTTATAATCCGGGTTTGTAATAATAGCATGCATTAAAACATCTGTCGATTCAAATTCTTCTGGAGTACATAGCTCCCACTCATTATATATCCCCGAACATATCATATTATTATCAAGAAGTCCCATGTTTACTACAATACACCAATAAAGATACTCCATTGCCATACATTCATAATCACAAGTCCAATCATCATAATGATACCAACCCTCTTCAGGATACTGGCTCGGAATACTTAAAAACTGTCCTCCCCTAGCTACATCCATAGCATCTGACATTTCAGAAGAGTTAGGAGAAAGACCAAACACATCTGGATATATTTCTACATGACTACAAGCATTAATAGTATGAAGGATTTCTTCTACACTAGCATCATTTCCCCAAAAGCCTGGTGATGATGGATCAATTTCATTATTATATAAAACTGCACCTGCACAAAAATTATTATTATCCACTAAGTCCTCAAAACTATCAAACAATATATCTTCTGCATTTGACTCTTCATATGCAAATAACGGTATAATAGTATACAAACTCATTAATGCATTTTTAACATTTTCATCATCAATAATACCATCTTCATTGTTGTCTAGTAATTCCGCTGCTACAGCTGCTGCATGCAAAACCTTTTCATCTGAAATAGACTCTTCAGCATAAATATGTATACATTCAAGTACATTAACATATTTTTGAAATACACCAAGGCCATTTATGTTTAAATTGGGATTTTCCTCTATTTCAAAGCAAACACTATTTTGTCCAATAAAATATAATGGAAATAACAATAATAATATGAATCTTATCATATTATTTATTTTGAGATCGATAGCTATCTAAAATACCAAAACTTACAAATAATATAACAATCGTAACTAAAGGTAATATCATCCACCAACTTGTATTTTCTCCTGCATTATAACCTCCAAGCAATGGAATAACAATACATATAGCAAACAAAGCCATAAGAAAAAATTGCTGCTTTCGCTCAACAACCTTTACTACCATATCAGCATTTTCAGATCTTACTAGTCTTTTTATTGCATCTTGCATATCCACACCATAAGCAGGATGCTTACTAATACTACCATCCACATCTTGAATGGTAATCATATATTTAAAATAGCCTGGATTAGACACTGATTCTTCAACTAATTTACAATCAATTGCTTTTCTTCTATTTTTTTTTGAAGATTCCATAATGATAATTTTAACACAAAGATATTAAAAATTAAAATTGATATACTTGTTTTATCGTTCCGTCATTATAAATATAAAATAATAGCTCTGATGCATTTTGATTACTGACTGTTCTACCATAAATATCAACTACTGAAATCAAATTACCATTATTCAGTAATTCGCTGATATCCAAACCATCATCTAAATCACAAGCATCTCCTTCACCATCACCGTCCGTATCAATTTGATTAGGGTTATAAGTTGAATAGCAATTATCACATGCATTTCCTACACCATCATTATCACTATCAGACTGACTAGTATTAGTATCATAAGGACAATTATCTTCTTCATCGCATAATGAGTCACTATCAGAATTATTTACACAATCTCCATCACAATCAAATAATGGATTAAGTGCATAAATACAACCCGTATTAACTTCTGCAGAAGAATCATAGTTACATGCATCTTCATCTGTACACCCTGGATTTTCAATTGATGAATCACATGCTGTACTTATATTAGCATCAATACAACCATCAGTATTATTATTAATCCAATTAATATAATTCGAAACTTTAGTATATACTCCTGGATAGCCTGGTTCTGCACATCCTTGACCCCAACTAGTAATTCCAATTAATAACCAGTGAGTATTCTCTATATTTCTAACTACAACAGGACCTCCACTATCTCCTTGACAGGAATCCATACCACCGTCAACAGCACCGGCTAAAAACATAGTATTAGAATTAATTCCATTATAATCTACATCTGGATCATTAATAGCTACAATAGGAACTTCTATATATTGTAAAGAAGTTGAGTTTGTTGTTCCTTCAGTATCACCCCAACCAGTAATAGTTGTAGTTACACCAATATCTTGTGCACCAGCTGATACTTGATCAGAACATATAATTGAAATAGGCTGCACATTATCATCAAATATAATTGGTTGTTTTAATCTTAATAATGCAATATCATTACTCATACTCCAATTAAAGCCATTATGAGAAATAACTTCTTCAACTTCATATTCCTCACCACCTGAACCAAACAAACCCGCATATGAACTACTGCTTCCAACACCTACTGTTATATTTTCAGCATCAATAACCTGATTACCTTCTTCAACACAATGTGCCGCTGTTATAACCCAATATTGATGTATTACCGATGCACCACAAAGATATCCGTCAGCATATATTGCTGCTTGCCAGGGATATTCAGAAATATCACAATCTTCACCCCCAACAATTTCAGTTTGAGAGTATAATTGAATGGATAGTATAATTGTTATACAGAATAATAAATTTTTCATAGTTTTTATTTTTGCAAAGATACTGATAAAATCAGTAATCCTTATTTTTTTATATTTGTGAAACAAAAATAATTCTTTATTTGTGTCTACAGTAAATCTAAATATAAATAAATCAAAAACTATTCCTTCTGAATATTATTATTCAAAAAAAAAATTTGAAATAATAAAAAATAGAATTTTTAACACTCATTGGCAATTAATTTGCGATGAAAAACAATTACAAAACCATGGAGATGTTTTTCCATATATTTTTATGGACAATTTTATCGAAGAACCACTCTTATTAATTAATAATAACAATAAGATATATTCGTTAACCAATGTCTGTACACATAGAGGAAATATTCTAGTAGAAAATAAATGTAATGTGAAGAATGGTATTAGATGTAGATACCATGGAAGAAAATTTAAATTGTGTGGTCAATTTCAATTTATGCCAAAATGTGAAGATATTGAGAATTTTCCATCTGAGTCTGATAACTTAAAAAGTATTTCATGTGAAAAATGGAAACAATTTTATTTTACATCACTAAATCCAAAATTCAATTTTAGGCAACTAACACAAGACATGGATAATCGAATTGGATGGATGCCAATTGAAAAATTTAGATTTTCAAAAAAACACTCAAAAGAATATACGGTGAATGCTAACTGGGCTTTATATTGTGATAATTATTTAGAAGGGTTTCATATTCCTTTTGTACATGAAGGACTTAGTGAAAATCTCAATTATGCAGAATACAATACTGAGTTATTTAAATACTCGAATCTTCAAATCGGCATTGGCAAGAAAGATGATATATGCTTTGAAATACCAAAAAACTCTATTGATTATGGTAAGAAAATAGCAGCATATTATTTTTGGTTATTTCCAAATATGATGTTTAATTTTTATCCCTGGGGACTCTCTATTAATATTGTTATACCAATAAATCCTGAAAAAACAAAAGTTAAATTTTTAAGCTATATATGGGATGAATCTAAATTAAATACAGGTGCAGGTGCTGAAATTGATAAAGTAGAACAAGAAGATGAAGAAATTGTAGAGCAAGTGCAAAGAGGTGTGAAGTCAAGATTCTATGACAGAGGTCATTTTTCTCCTAGTATGGAAAAAGGTGTGCACCATTTCCATCTATTATTATCAAAATTTATAGATGCTAATTCTGAATAGCATAACTTATAATAGTTGGCCATCCATCAAACATTTCAAGTTTAATCCAACCATATTTATTGTTTTTTTTAATACCTATATAAAAAATTCCATTTGCTCCATACCAATTTCCGTATGGCATCGAAGCAGGGTTTTCATAAAACATTCTAATAAATGAATTGCTACCCGAATACCAATTAGTAGATCCATCTATTCCTTCATTAAAGTCTAGTCTACTCACAACATCTAAATTAGCTACAAAACCCATACCACCATAAAAAGTCTCAGTATAATACAAAACTTCAAAATTATTCAATGTAGTTACTGTACAATGATTGAAAATTAATGGATACTCATTTAGGTTTTCTTCATTATATCCACCTATATCAAACTTTATATCATTATTTCCATCTAAATCAATGTCTATAGACCCTTCGCCTGAAAAATAAAGATTTTCAATATCCCAGACCATTTCTATTTCTAGGGGTAGGGGTAATTCATAATAAATAAATGTATCATCATAAACCCCTGCAAAAACTGAAACTATACATTCACACATTTCACAACTGTTTTCATCTAATACATAACCATTTTCACAATATAAAGTACATAGAACACCTTCACAAGGATCTTCATTTTCTGTATCACAAGAAAATAACCATAAAGAAATAAACGCTAATGTAAATATCTGTTTCAAAATTATTGTGTAAATATTTTTTCTACTGTTCCATCATTATAAATAATTATCGTAAAACCAGGAGACAAAGTTTCACGACCAAGAATATCTATTTTTTTACTAATAAATTTAGAATCCTGTGAAGATTCAAGCGACACTGGATATACACAAGAACCATCATCTATAAAACCAAGAGGCAAACTATATGATAATAAAGTATATGCACCATTACTTTGTGGGGGATTATAAAAATCAACATTATAAAGACACCCCATATTTCCCTCTGGAGTATTACAATAGTAATTATCAGCCGATGGGTCTGAGCAACCTGTCATCAATTCACAATTATCATAATATGCCCACTTAATCATTTCTAAAACACCATTATAAAACTCTTCACAAGTAGGTTCAATTTCCTCTTCATCGTTATTAAAAGCCTCTAAGCCATTAAAACTTGAGTCATAATAATATAAGCTCGCTGGTCTTAACTCATATAAAAAAGAAAGGGCAGGAAAAGAACTATATACCCAATCTACCATCCCTCCGCTTATAAAATATAATAGATTATTAACACTACCAGTTCCAAATATATATGGATAATTATTTGTATTACTAACAGCTGACTGCATTTGTGTTCCTAAACAATAAATTTCATCATTATCATCCGTAATTTCATCAGAAGAAGACCATGGCCCTACAATTAATGAACTATAATTATGTACATCAATATGACTAACAAGATTAGGTATAGAAGATATGTATTGACTTAAGTGAAATGTCTCAGGTGCAGAAAAAGGAGAGTCTCCAACATACACATAACTACACGGATCTTCGCTTGTACTTTCATCCCCATTCCAATCATAATCCCAATTTCTATTTAGGTCTGTACCAATACAATCATTACTCGAATTAATTTGTCTATTTTTTCTCCACCATCTATCTTTTTCCCAAGTATAAACATACCCATCAGGATTCACAACAGGCACTATCAATACATCGACATAATCTAAAAAAAGATTTATTTCATCATTTACTTCATATTCTTGTAAAAGTTTCTCAATCAAATAAACTGTAGCCATTGGTGTAATCCATTCGCGAGCATGCTGACAGCCATTGATCAGAATTGATGGTTTGTTATCTATATCATTATTAGAACTTATTTTAACTGCTGTAATATCCCTACCTTCATAAGATTGACCGATAATAATTTTTTCGGCAAGATAACTTTTGTTTACAAGATTATTTATTTTATTCTCAATTTGAGAAAAATCTCTATAAGTAGTATACCAATCCACACTTCTTTCACTCTGTTTATTCTGAATTTTATTCATTTCAGATTCAATCATTAACTTAACATTATTATTGATAATAGAAAAGGAGATATCTTCCTCTTTCAACCAATTTAGTAAACTGTCATCAACAATTAATTCAGACTGTAACAAAGAACCCCTGCAAGAAAAGGGAACAATATTGAATTGCAACAAGGAATCTATGATTTGTTCATTTTGACTATTTATGCTAATAAGTTTCTTTCCAATATATGGATCACTATTACATTGCGAATATAAAAGATGAGAAATAACAAAAAGTCCAAACAACAATTTTTTCATATTATTTCCATTTAATATTACATCCAACTGACGGTTTTTGAAAGTTATTAATTTCCTTTCCAATAAGTAAATTATCTAAAACTAGTCTTAAATCTTGTCCGGTAACTGGAATTAAATTACCAGGTCGAGAATCATCCATTTGGCCACGATAAACACATTCCATATTTTTATTAAAAATACTAAAATCAGGTGTACATGCTGCTTTATAAGCTTTAGCTACATTCTGTGTTTCATCAAATAAATAGGGAAATGGAATAACATTATCATTGACCAAATCAATCATTTTTTCAGGAGAATCATCAGGATAATTTATTTCATCATTAGAATTAATAGCAATTATAGAGACATTTTTAGCTAGATATTCATTAGACAATTGAATTAAACCATCCAATACATGAATCACATAAGGACAATGATTACACATAAAAATAATTAATGTTGCTTTATCAGACTTTAATTCATCTAATGATTGATTGATATTTAATACTGGATTAAATAACTTAAAAGATGGTGCTTTAAAGCCAAGAGGGATTTGTGTAGTCGGAGTTAATACCATATCAATATTTTTTATTTAAGATAATTTATAATTTAAGTATATATTTTTATTTATTAAAATTTAGTTTGGCACAAGATTTGTTTTATACCACACATATTGAAAATTATTG
>CEQM01002584.1_pt1 | contig 38755 bp, 58 predicted proteins | sample 531111 | NCBI WGS metagenome assembly CEQM01 (sample SAMEA2621278, study PRJEB7988) | marine metagenome | biome: marine biome (ENVO:00000447); feature: deep chlorophyll maximum layer (ENVO:xxxxxxxx); material: "saline water (ENVO:00002010), including plankton (ENVO:xxxxxxxx)" | depth 120 m
AAATTTATCAACGTCTGGGAATCCGAATTTTGTATCTGTATCACCAGAGTGTGTGATATAATCTGCTATGTTTCCGGTAAATCCAATCGTTTGTGCGACTCCATTAATCCTAAAACTACTACTAGTAGACATGTTAATATCACCATCAACGTCTAATTTGTATTGAGGGTTTGTTTGGTTAATACCGACATTACCGTTATTTATTATTGTTAATCTTTCTGAACCCGCTGTATTAACAATAAATTTATCAACGTCTGGGAATCCGAATTTTGTATCTGTATCACCAGTGTGTGTGATATAATCTGCTATGTCTCCGGTAAATCCACTCCCACTCCCAAACGTTTGTGCGACCCCGTTAATTCTTAAATCACCCGTTAAGTTTATATCACCCGTAACGTCTAATTGATACAATGGATTTGTATTTACTATACCAATTTTACCAGCTTTATCGAGTTTTAATTTAGATGTAAATGCTGATAAAGTACTACCCTTTAAACGTACGTTAGACCAATAAATTCCATCGAATGGGACTTTTACTCTACTACATATGAGAACAAACTTATTATACGGTTTATCATTAACTGAAGGGGTCCTTGTAAATGCAGAAACGTCTGTAAATGTAGATGCAGTATACGACCATGCTTTTATTTCGGTGTGTATATGGTAATAATCTGTACCATTATCACTTCCAAATACATGTAAATTAAGTGGATAAGATCCCGAACCTGGTACGTTTATTAATACTTCCGTGAGTAAAAGTTTAGGGACGGATGAAGCCATTTGAATTTCAATCCATTCACCCGGGTACCCAGGGAACCTTTCTGTACTACCAAAATAGTAACCAATTTCTGGACCAAACCTCGTATAAAGAGGAGTACCTTGAGATCCATCTGCACTTCCAGTATCAAGTTGCCAAGTATTGAAACCGGTATACGAGGAATCAAACACTTTCCATGCATTAGTAACGTCGAATGAGCTGAGTACCGTATATCCTTGATCCACATTACTTGTTAAATTCACTGTTGGGTACGTAGTTGAGGATGAAACCATACTCATTTCTCCCAATGTGAGATCGTTATAAGATGAACCGGCTATACCTGTATTGTTATTGACTCTAATTAGACTATCGTGTAAATCTAGACCTATTAATTCTTCACCGCGTCCTATAAACCCTTGTGAAGACTTAATTTTACCATATACATCTACGGCTTCCGTTGGTGAAGCTGTATTTACACCAAATTTTCCACCTTGAAGTTTATTTTTATTCATGGTGAAACGTATATCTTCTCCATCTCTGTCATACCCCGTATTTAAATCAAAACATATTTGACCACTTTTTAATCGTATTCTATCGGGTCCATATATTCCTCCCCCGTTGAAGTCGGCGTTGTTATCACCTTTAAATATGAGTAGTTCCGATTTTTCCGCAGATTCGTAAACGCGATTTTCTATAACAGTATAATCGTAGGCGTTATCAGCTTTTGTACCACCGAAAAATAAAGTTTTTCTAGACGTATCGGTATCATCGTTTGATCCTATAGCAATACCAGATGTTTGCATACAACCACTTACAGTCATGTTACCTGAAACTATCATAGATTGTGGGTTATTATATACCCAAATATTAGATGAACCTGTAAGAATATGCGAATCGCTACCAGCTACAGTTGTAGTCGCGCCACCTATATATGTTATTCCATAAACACTCAATTGTGAAGGTCGTGGTAAATTAGTACTAGAACTACTGTAGTATAAGTTCTTATCACCCATACCTATAGCAATCATTTCACCTTCTCCATCAACGGATACAGAATCACCAAAACGCGTGTTTTGATAAAAGTAAAACGTTTCATCTGTAATTACATCAACACTGACGGAGCTGGTAGGGTAACTTACCCACGCTTCACCATTCCAATCGAATGTTTCGACTTGACCCCTAAGTTTTCTATTTATTGATACCCATTCCGGTGCACCTGCAACAATTCTATTACCCGAACCGTCAAAATCTGCTGAAAATCCGAGTAATCTAAAATTAATACCGCCATTAATATGTTTATTAATTCTACCCATTTCATCCCATGTACCTGTTACAGTATTCCATTCAAGTGTATAGATTCGTCCAGAAAATATTTGTGGTGACGCATTTGAAGTACCGTAACTGTAAGGTGCTGTTGCAAATATACGGTTACCAGCTCTATTTATACCTACAGATGTACCAACAGCTTCAAAAGGTCGAATCTTTTCTGGTTCTGTATCTACTGTTATACCACCTATTGAAGTTACGCCTATAACTTCCGTAACATTTACATTACTGGTCCATGTGGTACCACCAGATAAAACAGTATGATTATGATACACGTGCGCATTACCGGTATGACCCCAATTTGTTTCGAGATCGGATACTTCAACAGCGTTATAATATTCATCGTATACTGATGTGTCAAAGAATAAATCACCTGTTTCTTGATGATTTTTAGCTATATCATCTAATTTTCTAATAGATGGAGAACCAATAATTATCATATTACCTATATCTGATATATCTAGAGACCACCCAAAATAAAAGTCTCTCCACGAATTGGGAAAACTAGTATTTAACAAACCCGAAGGTGAACTTTTAGTTCCCTGAAAAGCGTATGCAGACCCAGCCCATCCCGAAGTCCCACCCACATATTTAAATATAAAAACACGTCCTTCACAAACTGGATAATCATTAGATGTTGCAAAAGCGGGTGTTCGTTCATTATAAAAAGGTGCCCCTACAACGAGAATATTACCATCATATTGTGATAATGCAACAGAATGCCCGAACCCATCAGATCCAGTACCACTAGAATTAATCATTGGGTGTATAATGGTAGTACCTCTTTGTGACCATCCACTTCCCGTACTATCCTTTTCGTATATATACACTCGACCTTCTGTAATACCCGGAGCTCCTACAGCTAATATAGAAGCATCATCTGTTCCAGCTAAAGAAAATCCAAATTTTAATATGGATGGATCAGGTGAACTTATGGTATACTCTTTGTACCACTTTTGGGTTATTATGTTATACTTATATACGATAACCTGATTATTATTACTTTCACCCACAAAAATTCTCTGAACAGTACCTTTTATACCTCTTGATAATTTTGATGAAGTTGGTAATGCAGAGGAGTTGTTATTGCTCATACTTATGAATTATGAATATTTTATTTATTATCTTTTCCATGTTTTAGGTAGTACACTAATTTTGGAAATCGATATAGTTCGGGATGCTTCAGTTGTAATTGATGCTGCAGTCACACCTGTTAAACTGGAACCATCGCCTCTGTATGAAGTTGCATTTACTGTACCGTTAACATCTAATTTGTATTGAGGGTTTGTTTGGTTAATACCGATATTACCGTTATTGAATATTGTTAATCTTTCTGAACCTGCCGTATTAATGATAAATTTATCAACGTCTGGGAATCCGAATTTTGTATCTGTATCACCGGTGTGTGTGATATAATCTGCTATGTCTCCGTTAAATCCACTATTTGAAAGATCTGTTCCCCATGTTAATTCACCGGACGCATTTATTTTTAGAACTAAACCATCATAACTACTCCCGGGTATGGATAACTTTGTAAATGAACCTCCTCCATTTGCACCTATTAATAGATCGCTTTTAGCGACCGATGAAATACTAGACCCTGTTCCTCCATCATCTGTACTTAATATACCTGTTATTGATGAATCGTCTAATTTAAGTGCAAGCTTACCACTTTCTATAGCTAAACCACCGTTTGATTTGGTGTCTATGGATAACGAATGTGCTACGGTTTCACCGGATGTTGTACCTGTACTTGCAATACCATCACCTCCCGTAATTGTGGAAACGTAATCTCCGGACGTTTCTGTACCTAAAGCGACGTCACCCGTTCGAACGGTTTGACCTTCTACGGCTATGACACCTGGATTTATTCTTGTGATCGTTGTATCCGATGCGTGACCTATATTAACTCCAGTGAACTGTGGTGAATCCCCTGTTCCTAACCCAAGAGCTGTTGCAGCTGCAGTTGCAGTTGCCTGACCCGTCCCACCTCTCGCTAATGGAACTGTCCCAGACGTAAGGTTAGATGCGTTAAGTGTAGTGAGACCTGAACCTTGACCGGAAAATGTAGAACCTGATATTGCACCCGAAGCAGTTATACCACCGGCTGTTTGTAAAGATGTTGAACCTGTATTTGTAATAATGATTTCGTTTGTTGTTTGATTATCTTGATTCGTAACTTGTTGTAGATTTCCAACTGCTCCTCCCGAACCTGATATACCTGTTAAGGCGCTTCCATCGCCCCTAAATTTGGCACCGGATTGGAGTACTATATCTAATGTAGCTACGTTACTGTTTTCTAGAGCTTCCTGAAGTGTGGATGCAGATCCACCTGAGCCTCTATATTTTTGGACGTTACGACCAGTGTCACAACAACCAGGCATTCTTACAAATACACATGATTAAAATTTAGATGTTAATGAAACATTGACCTTTTTTAAAAAAATTTTCTTCTTCCTTTACCTTATTTGATTTTGGTATGTTAAATCCACCCTGTTTATATACTTTAAGGCGTTTATTATACATGGCATGACATATCGACCATTGATCGAAAATATCGTAAATGTGTGGGTTGTTCTTTTTTCCATGCGTTTCGCGCATGATTCGACCTATAGATTGAACAATATCGGATTTTGGTGTCGCTAATATAACGGTATCGAGTGTGGGTATATCGAGACCTTCGTGTGCTTGACTAAACGTTGCAAAAATGATTTTCTTTTTACTTGATTCTGTTAAGTCAGCTTCTTTCATACCACCCATGTAAAGACCGGACGTTTTCTTAAAACTTTGGTGGAGTACTTCACAGTGGTGTCGTCGATCACTTAGTACTAAAACTTGGCGCGTTGTTTTTGATATATCTTTTATGATTTTTAGAATAACAACGTTTCGTTCTCTATCTTCGGTGAGTTCTGTGATTAAGGTCGCGAGTGATAATTTGCCGAAACGCGTACACGGAGGTGGGTCGTTAAATCTTTGGCATGTATATTCTATAGGAAAAACCTCGACCTGTTGTTGATTTTCGCGTTCGATAGAAAAGAATGTTGGTCCCATAAACCAGTGTAAAACCTTCGTGAGTCCATCTTTACGTGTTGGTGTGGCCGATAAACCAAATATGTGTTTAGGACATATTTTGAATAGAGATTGTGAGAATACCTTAGCGCAAATATGGTGCGCTTCGTCTACTATTAACGTTCCTATAGTATCAAAATCACTAAACGAGTATTCTTTTAACGAGAGGGATTGGAGCATGGCAATGATAAAATCACATTCGATTTCTTTCTTATCTTGTTGTACTATTCCTATAGATGCACCGGGACAAAATTGTTGGATCCTTTCTTTCCACTGGTTTGCTAAAAATTCTTTATGGACAACAATCATGGTTCGATAACCCAATTTACACGCTATCGCCAAAGCAACGGTTGTTTTGCCAAAACCGCAAGGAAGTGAGAGAACGCCGTGTCCTGCTTTAAGTGCCGCCGCCATAGCATCGTTTTGATGCGTTTCGTCACGTAGTTTTCCATTAAACTTAGTTGATATTTTAACTGGTTCAGGTCGACGATCTTCTTTCGGTGGTCCAAACTTATCTTCGCCGTAGTATCGGGGAACACATAACCCTGATTTAGCTTTTCTGAATACCTTAAAGGGAGGCGGAGGAAACCCAAACTCTGTATTAACTACAGCACGAACTGTGAGTTGATTTTTGATTTCTTGTGTCTCACCTGTGAGATATCCTGAACGTGTAAGACTCATTTATTATTATTCGTTTTTAAACTTTATATACTTCAATACCCATGAGTATCCGCTATGTTCATGTGCGTTCCAAACACCATTAAATTGAATTTCGGTTTGGACGGTATCCCCCTTTTTTAATGACTGGACTGGTGTGTCACCATCGACGTTACACATAACGCGTCTGTACCTAAACGGTACCTTTACTTTTAAAACGTTACCTTCGAGTGGATTGTCGAGTTTATTTTGAAAAAGTATGGCACTCGATTTATTTTCGTGTAGTGCGCTTATATAATCCCTAACTGTATCTGATACGGTAATTCTTAGGTACTTTTTTTCGTTATATTCGTACATAGGTTCGTACACAGTTGCTTTTACGGGGAATGTCATTTAATAATGAATGGTTTTAAATCTATAAGTATTTTTTTTATAAGTAATATTAAGATGGCGCTATGTTTGTCGACAAAAATGCCCATAAAAATACCATCCAAACAGAAGTCTAGGACATGGAAGTTTGCGGGTGAATTTTTATTAAGGAAACAATTTCAACAGGATCAGGTAAAGTTCGGTAAGTGGACGAGGGATCAGATTATCGAACTTGGACCTACTTTTGTTAAGATAGGTCAAATAGCCTCGTCGCGAGTTGATTTGTATCCATTGGAGTTTACACAACAACTTGAATCTTTACAGGATAATGTACCTCCCATCGATAAAAACGTTGTTCGATTAATGGTTAGAAAACATTTAAACAGTAACGTATTTTCGTATTTTGATTATGAACCGTTTAAATCGGCAAGTATAGGACAGGTACACAGGGCAAAATTATCGACCGGTGAAGAAGTTGTTGTAAAACTTAAGCGACCGAATATATACAATATAATGAAAAATGATACCGATACCATTAGAGAGATCGTTGAGTTCCTCGAAAAAATGGGTGTAGATACAGGTACAAATACAGGTTACGTTCTCGATGAATCTATTGATTTTTTATTAGCGGAATCGGATTATAAAAAGGAAATAGATAATGCAAAAAATTTCAAAAAAAAGATGAAAAAGATAAAATGGATGAAAGTGCCTAGAATACATACCGATATATCTAGCGAAAACATGATTGTTATGGAATACGTTCCTTCCGAAAAACTTGAAAATATAACCGATTCCCGCGTAAATAAGAAGAAAGTTTGTGAAGCTCTTCTTAATTCGTATGTTATTCAGACAATGGACAAGGGATTTTTTCACGCCGATCCTCACCCGGGTAATTTGGGGTTTTCAGGTGACGGTAAACTTGTTTTTTACGATTTTGGTCTTGTTATTGATATATCCGATGAAATGAAAGAGGGTTTTAAGGAAATGTTTTTACATATAATAAATAAGGATACAAAGGGTATTGTTAATGTACTCATACGTTTGAAAGTCATTTTACCTACAACTAAAGATACGACCGATATTGAACTCTTTTTCAAAACAACACTTAATTATCTTGAAACACTCGATGGTAATAATCTTAAGGATGAAATATTAAGCGATGATACTTTACTCAAATTGGCACAAGAAAAGCCTTTCATTATACCAACATCGTTCGTGTACCTTGCAAAGACATTTTCGACTATTGAAGGTACGTGTGTGAAACTTGATCCAAATTTTACGTATATAGAGTACCTTGAACCTATACTTAGAGATCAGATTTCGGACGTTATAGATATAGGTGGTATGTTTTCAACCGCAACAGAAATGCCTAATCGCGTAAAGAATATAAGTACAGCGGTTTTAGGTATGGAAAGATCTAGGGCATCAATGAAAAAGTCTATAGATAAAACACGACGAGAAATGAGGTACGTGCAATACAGTGTTTTATCGGCTGTATTTGCAGGTAACTTGTTAGAACAATATAGAGAGGTATCTATATTTTTATCTTTAGTGAGCCTTGATTTAGCGTTTAGGGCTTTTCGTAAAAATCGATAGCTGTAGTTTCTGTAGATGGTGCGTTTTTACACTGTTTTTGTTCGGAAAAGAACTCCTTGTGTTTTTCAAATAAGTTTTTGGTACGTTCAATCTCATCTTGGGAAATTTCCTTTAATTTATCTTTTACATTATCAACCTGCTCCTGTCTCTGTTTACGAAGCTTTTTACCAAACTTCTTAAATTTTTTTTGCGTTGATTCAAAATTTGTCGCGACTGTGGAAAGTGAAAACATTGTTTTACTTATTATTACTGGATATTTTTAATCCGAGTAGTATTAATTTTTCCTGAAATTCTCTTCTTTCACCAACTGAATCTATTGGAGTTCCATTGGCGATAGCTTCTATTTCGGGTCCAGATAACTGAATTGAGTTCATTCTAAAATCCATGAATGCTTTCATGGTTACGGGTACGAGTGGTTTAACGAGTTCGTAAATAGCATCGGCATATTCTCTAATTTCTTTTTGGGCACCAAGTTCCATTCTGAGACGGAGGTAGTGCATGAGATTATGTAGATCTATTTTCCAATAAAATTCTGTGTATGTGGATTGTGTAAGGGTACCTCTCGCTTGTTCCCTACAACACCCATCTTCGAGTAATTTTTTATAGAGGTCGTACGTGTTATCGAAGTGTTTGTTAAATGTTTCGGCGTCTTCATCGGGGAGTTCTATATTTCCTTCGGAACCTTGGTGGTTTATTTTAGATTGACCACGTAAAGTTTCTGGTTTATAGTAATCGTCTTTAACGACGGAGTATCTTGCAGAGTATTCATTTACACTTGCCATTCTATGACGTAAATGTTGGCGCGCTATATACATAGGCATTTTAATATGAAACTTAAATTCGACCATTTCAAAGGGTGTGTTATGCCAATGTCTCATTAGATATCGGATAAGACCCGCGTCACCTCGAGCAGTTTTAGTTCCTTCTCCATAAGATACGCGCGCGGATTGAACAATAGCCGCGTCGAGATTTTCGCGAGGCATATGATCAATGAGTTTAACAAATCCATGGTCGAGTACTTTTTTCTCCATTTAATGTAAATACAAATAAAATCTTTAAGATGTTAAATGATGAAGATATTCGAAAAAAAATCACCCAACTTCGTAAGAGTGATGGTAAAATATATGCACCACTCAAATATTTCAGGGGGTTGAGTTCTCTTAAAAATGTCGAAACGAGATATAAAAAGATGTTGAAAAAAGATTACAAACCTTTTAAAACTGATAAAAAGGCTGAAACGAGAACGTCGAGTTATACATTAAAGTTTCGTAAAAAGTATCCGGGTGTAACGAAACTCAAAGATATATCTAAAGTGACAGGTATACCTTTAAAAACTTTAAAAACAGTGTACGATCGTGGTTTAGCCGCATGGCGAACGGGACACCGTCCAGGTGCGAGTCCACAAGCATGGGCATACGCGCGCGTACACAGTTTTGTTGTTAAGGGAAAAACGTATTATACGGCTGATAAGAATCTACGTTAAACACATTCATTTAAAAAAGAAAAACTATTGTATAAATATAACTCATATGCCGTGTTTTAAATGTAAAAAGAAAGGGATACCGATCGAATGTAAATATTGTAATTTAGGTTTTTGTTCGAGGTGTATAGTTCTTGAAACACATGACTGTAAGGGTATAGAATTAAAGAAAAAAAATGAACTAAAGGAATTGGATAAACGACTCGAGTTTAAAACAGAAAAGAAATTTGGCATGGTATAAACCTAAGTTGTTATATAAATCTGTAAATAGATAAAATAAAAAAATGAAATCTATTTACAGAACTTGTATTGACGGCGAACTCGACGAATTAAAAAAACGTCGTAATGAAATCGACGAAATAATTGAAGACATACCTAACGATGGCGATGATTTGAGAGAAGATGAAGACGATTTAAGTTTTGCTGCGTCATATTGTAAAGATCACGATACGGGTTTAGAAACATTTAAGTATTTATACGAAGAGTGTGGGTATCCTAGACATTGTGTACATTACGCTATGGTCGGGGCGGCCGTATCAAGAAATGCAAAACTTATCAATTACATATACAATGATATCGATGAACATGAAAAAGCGGATTTTATAGGTGATCTAGAAGATCAACTTGCGATGTCGGACCATCCTAATCCAAATGTATTCATTGAATATGCCTTGTTAGAATTAAACAATTAAGGATATTAATTAAGCTCTGCGATCATATCGGTTAAACACTTATAGTACCTTTTAACGTCTTTCATGAACCGTTTATTGGTCGTAAGATCTTCCCCGGTTTTCTTATTCTTATAAATGTACGCTAAATTTGATTTTGAGTACTTAGTTCGTTTTTGGTTTTCATTAGGTTTTCTAGGTACGAGTTTTTTACTCTTTTTAGACACGCTTTGAATAGGTTCGATGCGTTTCGTAAAACTAATAGCTTGCATGACCGTATCGGCGAGATCGTCTTTCTTTTTGGATGCGTTAAATATTGGTATCCAATGTGCGTTATTTATATTACTCCATATGAAACGTTCGCACCGTTCTATAGATGCCTTTTTACGCTTATTATACATGACTTTACCGGGACCCGCGAAGTCGGGTATTTTGAAACGCGCATCGTAAATTATCGTTTCGGCCCTTGGGTTACGAATAATGAAATAGGCGTGGAGGAAATGTTCGACTATTTTCATTTTCCGGTTTTTATCCGGTTGTTTTTCTATGAGAATTGTATCTGCTTTTAAAATCCATGGTCTTTCATCCAAGTGATCGCGTAAAGAAACGAATAACCCGTCTTTATGTTCAGGCGGTACGCCGGAAACGTCCCACTGAACTATGAGGTTTGAAGTTTCTTCGAGCATACACATGGCAAGATTACGTATGCCAACATCTATACTTAGAATCATTAACTTAAAGGAATTCCATTTCTTTAACTAATAAAAATATTGTAATACTATAAATGCAATTGAACAAAAACGGAAAAAGAATAAGTTACGGAATCTTAGTGGTCGCTTTTGGCTTACTTTTATTGAGACTAACAGAAAAACAAATAGAAAAGTATAGACGAAAATAATAATAATATCGTATTTTTATTCATTCATGCGTTATTTGAATGTATAAAAATATTAAAATTAACGTTTTCTAATCTTAAACTCTGTATCGTATTTATCCGGTATATTGTATTGTTCAAATACTAAACTTATTCTTTTCTCGGTATGATCATCACAAAAATATGGGGTAACGAAATGGTACATGTCACCTCTAAATGTTAGTTTTCTACCTTCTTTCGGTTTATACGCTGATTTAAATTTGTCTATATATTTTGAACCAAATGGAGATAAAAATAATTCACCACCTTCATAGTCTTTGGGTAAGCTCACGTATATTACAGTTGTACATACGGGTAGTATTTTCCTCCCTAACCGATCGCGCATTTCAATACTATCGTCATAATGACCGTCTATGGCTTTATTTTTATTCGCGTTATGAGAATTAGATATTATAGCTGTATTAACAATATATGCATTTGTCCCGGGTTGTTTTATTTTTTCGAATATTTCATAAATTTTTTCTAAATTATTTTTAAAAAACATTTTTTTGGAATTTTCACTCGTATTAAAGTGTATAATGTCACACCATTCCCATTCTCGGTTTAGTAGTTTATTGTTCTGTATATACTCTTTTAATTCTTTACACTCTTTTGGTGATAAAAAATCGTCTTTGGTATCAACAAGGGGTAAGTTAGGTGGATGTGTTCTTTTTAATGTTACGTAATCTATCAATTCGATGTATTGATTAATGATACATATACTTATTATTATTGCAAATATATAATATAGTACATTCTTCATATATTATATATAGGTAATTTAATTGTTTATTGACCTTGGATTACTTTCATTATGTTATCTATATCTTCCTGAGATATATCTCGTTCTTTAACCTTTTTTTCTACTTCTGGATCTACATGTTTTTTTAACTCGGCTGGAAGTTCTTTTTCGGGTTCTTCTTTTTTAGACTCGTAAAATTCCTTTGCGCCTCGAAATAGTAATACAACAATAACTAAGACCAAAGCATAAATTATAATTTTATTATGTTTTTTATTCCACATGTCTATTATGTATTAATTATACATTTTTTTTACCCCATTAAAATAAGTAGGAGCATGCACGACGACGAGGATAATACAACTGCTGCAGTTGCTCCACCAGTTACCATCATCTTCTTTTTTTCTTGATTTTGTTCGTATTCCTTAATTTCTTTTTCGTTTGCAAGTCTTTGATCCTCTTCACGCTCGATTTTGCGAAGTCTGTCTTCCTCGGCTTTTGCTATGGCAGTATTTTTATCTTTTCTTTCCTGTATTAATCGATTCTCTTCTGCTATTCTAGCATCATTTTTGGCCTTTTCTCTTTTAGCATGTTCCCCTTCGAAGTCTATTCCACAACTTTGTACGGCTTGTAATCCGTCAAACGCCTTTACATTTTCCATGTTCATGACTTGATTACACACGTTCATTTCTTTTGCACACGAGGTAGCAGCAGTTAGTGGTGTATAAACATCTCCTTGACATATACCCGGTTGAATACAATCGGCGTGTCCAAAATCGTCTTCTGAGAGTAAATTATTTTTGGATTTTTTCATCAAATCCCCTAATTCTTTTACTCGATCGTTTATTTCTTTACACCCGGCCCAATGTTTGTTTTCTCTACACCTTTTTAAAAACCCACTATCTGCGACGTTAATACATCTACACTTTGGATCTTTTCTCCCTTCATTTGTACCACAGTAGTCTCTCGCTTTTTGCTTTCCTAATGCTTCACTTTGTTTGCTTGATAATATATCAAAACACGTTCCTTCTGGTCCAATATTAACGGGTAAATTTTCTTTCTTCATACAAAATCCGGTACCTATATTACCAGCTTTCATTGCACCACCATATAGAAGTTGATCTCTCATATTTTTCTTGTTGTTATTCCCATCTCTAGCATTTATAGAATTGGCGTGTGAGCTGTTAGCTTTTATCCAGTTATGTACTTTATTATCTGGAACTGTACATCTAAATCCCATATCTCCATCAAACCCATTTTTATTACTAAAATATAATTTTGAATCTCCTACGCCTTTACACGGGTGGGCACCTCCTCCATTACTATCCCATCTTATATAATCGTTATTATTATGGTGATTATTATATGCACTAGGTTTCGACAGTCGACCATCGCTCCCATACTTAACATGAACGCAGTGGAATTTTTTCTTTTTACTACTCCCTTTGTGGCGTCTGTAAATACTTTCATTATTATCAGTTTGATGTCCGTGTGAATGACAATGACCATTACCGGTATCATCATTTCTATTCCCATGGGGTTCGAACCATGCTGATGCATAAACGTATGGCATTTTATTAATTTATATAAATATTTTTTTCTGGTGGTATTGTAGATATGTTTCCAATAATTATTATTTTAGTAATATTGGTAATATACATTTTTATAAGAATACGAAAAAGTAAAAATCCTCTCGAAAAAAAGAATGTTCTTTCACGAGAAGACTGTGAAAATCTTATACGCACAGCTAATAAATATAAATTTGTTAACGACCATTTAGATACAATAGACGGTCAGCCTGAATACCAGATTGATGTTTTGAGTGATAATGTGGTTTCTAATAAAGAATTATATGATATGTGTATGGATCTATATAATACAAAGTTACCACGTTGTCCTAAAAATCTTGATTTGGATTATATATTTATAAGAAGGTATACTCCCGGTGAAAGAACAGGTGTTCCTATACATTTTGACGAAACAAAACTTACTTATAGCATACTTTTATCGGATACAAAAGATTTTGAAGGTGGTAAAATATATGCATTTGATGAAAAGACATCTAAAAAATTTGATCGTGAAGGCCTCGATTTTATGGATAATAAACAAAGAGGTGAATATATGGACGGACGCGAATTACCTGTTATAGAGGATTATGAACAAGGTGACGCATTGATTTTCGAAGGTCAGAAATTGTTCCATGGGATAACACCCGTAACCGATGGCGAAAGATACATAGTAACTTATTTCTTTGAATAATATAGATATGTATTTAATTATATTTATTGTACTCGTTATACTAATTTATATATACATAAATCAGGAACACCATAAAGTTCATCCATACGGGTACCCGTACTTAATCGAAAAGGACGATTTTTTGAGTGAAACTACTTGTGAGCAAATAAGTAAAAATCTTTTAGAGTCTTCTTATACTGTTAAAGATCAAGGTTTTTCGGTATATTTTGATGATGCCCCTGATGTAGAAGAAAATTTTATTAAACACGATTTAAAGTGTATATACGACATTTTTAAGAGTATTCAGGAACCAAAAACAAATTCATACGTTTGTAATGTAATGCTTGTTCCGGTATGTAATGACGATTCCGATAAAGAGGTTTCGGTCGGAGGACACTACGATGGTTCTGCAGAAGTAACTGATATTTTTGGTAAATATTACATGCCATTGTGTACGTCTGTAGTGTATTTACAAGTTCCAAAATCGTTTACGGGTGGAGAACTTTATTTAAAAAAACACGAACACGATGGTATTTATAAAGAAATTCCACCAAAACCTGGGAAATATGTTCGTTTTAGAGGTGATATGTTTCATGGTGTTAATAGAATATACAGTAATGATAAAACATATCGCCTTAGTATTGTATTTGAACAGTATATAATACCGGTAAAAAAACCTAAATTTGTTGTACAAGACATTTTTACGGAATGCGAATATGACGAAACGGCGGGTACTTATAATTACCTATAAATGTTTGTATTAAATTATTATAGTATTTTAACTAAATTTATTTATAGCTTCTAGTTTTTTATCGTTTTCTACTTTCATTTTTTCTACTCTTTTCATACTGAGTAAAATAATTACAATAATTAATGCGAGTATTATGTATTGATCTTTCATTTATTATTAGGCTGGAAAATAATCGTCGATAAATGAAAATAGACTGTCTATATTACCGTCTAATGCATAATTATATGCAATTTCTATAGCTTCTTTATCTTCTGTCATTTCAGACATTTTCTCCTTAAAATCATCAGCATCAAAGTTCTTATCATCGATATACTTGAGTAATTCATCTTTCTCTTGGTTATAGTTTTCTGTATATTTTCTGTATCTACATATACATATAAAAATTAGTAATAGAGCCACTATTATTAAAAAAAGTGTAATCTTATCCATCGTTTAAACTGTACTGATATTTTTTTACAAAGACTCTATTAAATCCAAAAGGTTATCTCGAGCCCCTGTTATAGCATAATCATACGCCTGTTCTATTTTTTCTTCGTCATCTGTGAGTCGGCTTGTTCTTTTCATAACTTCTACACCGACTAATTCTCCTTCCCTTTCTTGTATATAATCGATAAGATCTTCTTTGACTTTACCCGTATCATATTCTTCCGTTTTGTTACAACTTCTCATAAGTGTTACGACGACCAGTATAGAAATAATTGTGATTATTAACAGGGCAGCGTGTTGCTTTTTTATTTTTGGTATTTTAACCATTGTATATTTAGTATGTTCTGAGATTTTTTTTCTATGTAGTTATTAATATAAAAATGGGTTGGCCTTTTTCTAAAAATAAATCCAAAAAGGAAACGACGATTGAAAATACAACTATCAATGAAACTACATTTGAAGCGTTGAACAGAAGTGTAAACGCTACAAATTCTACGGTTATTTCTGAACAAAATCTTAGTATTAACGGAGCGACATTTATATGTAAGGAACCACAAATCAAACAAATTGCTAATTTGGATGTTAAGGTTTTGTCGAAGTTTGAGGGTAAAGATAGTGCTAATCTTGTGGACGATATAATGAATAAGATGGACGGTGAGATTGATGATTCTATGGATCAAGTTTCTGGTATGTTGAGTATCGGTGGGGGTAACGAGAATAATCAGAAAACGGAGGTTAAGAATTCTATTAGGAATACCCTCAAAAAGAGTATTACAAACGAAACTATTAATACAATGGCCTCTAAAGTTGTAGCAAACCAAAGGTTGGTAATGTCAAACTTGATCGTCGATCCATGTGGGATGTACGCTGGTATAAAGGTTGCAGAAAAGCTAATGGCGGACGGTAAAATGACCTTTGCGGAGTTTAGAGAAGCAACCAAAGAACCGTGTGATGCATATTGTGGATCAATTACTCAGGATGTTCAGATAAAATTTGTTGCTGAACAACTCGGTAGTAAAATTAATGAATCCGTGGCTCAAAATAAAACGGTCCAAGATATAAAGGCTAAACTGGCGTCTCACACAAGTCAGAAAACAAAGGGTGTTGGTGATGTTGCTAAAGATGTCGGGACAGGTATTGGTGAAGCCGGTCGAGGTGTTGGTGAAGGTATTGGGTCAGCGGGTGAAGGTATTGGAGCTGGTATTGGAAGCGCCATGGGTGGTATGATGATGCCATTTATTGTTTCTGGTATAGCTTGTGTTATTTGTATGATGGTATTTGCATTCATGTTCAAATCAAAACCTGGTGATACTAAAAACCTAGTGAAAATGGGGATGTCGAAGATGCCCACGAAGATGCCTGCGAAGATGCCTGCGAAGATGCCTGTGAAGTAAAAATTTTATTTATATAACTTAAAGAAAAAAAGTAACTGTAAGTTATATGAATGTGGTGTTGGTGGTGTTGTCATACGTTCGAAAGTACGCCCTTAAGCATGCCTTATAAACACGATGAACGGCGTAATAAATTTTATACGTCGGGTAATTTTTGTTCATGGAGTTGCATGAAAACATACGTAATTGATAAATATGGGTGTAATAGAGGGGGTCTAATATGTGGAAATATGGTCATGATGCGTCGTAAGATTTTTGATAAGATAGGAACTATACAAAAAGCGCCGCACCGTCAAAAACTTAACGTTTTTGGGGGGTCTATGACAATAGAAGAGTTTAGAGAAAACCATGTTATAGATGAGGAACCACCTAAGGAAATAGAAACCGAACCTGTTCCCAATATAGTTATACCTATAATATTTAATAACCAACAAAAACTAAAGGATATTAAGAGTTCGACGGGTAAAAACGAGACATTGCGTTTAAAAAGAGAAAAGCCTCTTAAACGTAACGAGAATAATTTAGAATCGGTATTAGGCCTAGTCATTAAGACCAAAACGTAAGACGCGTTTTTGTCTGTTAGTCGGTCGTGATTTAGGAAGGTGTATTGATTTACACGAATGTATCCATTCGTTACCATCGTATGCGATCCATTTTAAATTGTATTTATCCATTACCTTTCTACATAGAACACACGGTAGTGATATTCCGTCACCATAACTGGTTTTACGGTGTATCACTAAAGCCCCACATTTTCGATTTACCCACGATTTAAATTGGTGGTTTTTGTATCCCTTTTTTAAAAAATCGTGTTTTAAATTTCGTATGAGACGTCTTTCGGCGCAACATATGTTATCACTTTTTACTTCGGTTCGTAATTTGGTCGCATAAGTTGTCACGACGTGGTATGACATTTATTTATACGAGCGAATTATTTTTAATATCGTTACAATTATTACACGTAGAACCATAATATACAAAGGAGCAACATTCACACTCATTTAGAATACGTATTTTCTGTTTTGTGCGTTTATTCTGTGAATACAAAACGAGATCTCTTACGGTATAAATTCCGTATATGACCATTGTTTCTAAATTAGGGAATTTCATATGTAAATATTTTACGTTTAAAAACTTTATGTTTATTTACCTAAACACGGGAATAGTTTTTTACACCCAGCACTTGTTTTTAACATAAGTGCAAGACTATCGATTGCAGGTGGGACTAACATTTTGAGATTTCTTTCGAATTCTGTATCTGTTTCACCTTCATCAATTTCGGAAATTACGGAATTTACAACCTCTATGACGAGCGCTCTTTTATCCGGACCTCTGAGCGTTTTGAGTTGTTGTGCTTCTAACATGATCGTAGAAACGAGTGGGAAGATCGTATCCTTATTAATACCACTTTTTTTGTACCTATTTGTGATTCCAGTCAGTCGTTTCATGAAAAGTTTAGATTGTTTTGAGGAACTATCGAAATCCTGGATAACATTGACTGCTGTTGATGAGTTTGCTGCTGACATTTTATATACATACATGAATTATTTTCTTTAATTAATGTAAATGAAATTGGATACAGACGATAAAATTGCGTTTATTGCCATTGTCATAGGTTTAGCACAGATGATGATGCACTTCAACCGTGTATATAATGCTGACGATTTATCATATTATAGTATTCAATATGTGGTTGCGGGTATATCAGCTAGCTTACTTTGGATAATTTATCAGTACAGAAAGGGTGCAAACTTTTCGGTTTTATATTCTACGGCGGGTTTGCTTTTAGGTATGTACACTTTACAAAGGGTATTAAAGGAGAGAAAGGATAAAAAACTAGAATAAAATGCATTCTATTAGTTTAAATCGAACACACATTTCACACGTTCGACCGAAATTGAGGAAACGTTCGGTTAGAACTATTGTACATGCGTCAAATAAAGAAAAAACGGGGTTTAATTTGAAATATGCCGAGGCCGTTAACGGGCGTGCGGCTATGTATGGAACTATCTTAGGTACTCTTAATTGGGGACTTACGGGTCTAAACGTTATTGAACAGACTCATTTTATGCCACTTGCTATTCTAGGATGTGGTACTTCTTTGATAGCTATAGGAACATTGACGGATGCAGTTCAACAGTTATCAGAGGAGGAGTTTGATAAATTTGCGACGATTAATACGGGTCGTGTTTCGATGGTTTTATTTGCCGGTTTAGTGGCTGCGGCTGTTGCCGGAGTTTAGAGTCTAATAGAGGCATGTTTGTATTTTTCATTATATAAACAGTAAATTTTATCATTTTTACTTTATCTTCTAAGGTAAATGTTCCTGCTCCACGCATCACGTGGGCCAAGAGCATTAACATTACATGTATGGATTCGTGTATTTCCAACATTATTGCATTTTTCTAGCCATTGCGGCCATACCTTTACTACCCGCTGCCGACGCTTGTCTGCCCATTGTTGCGGCACCTGCAGCTCCAGCTCTGAGTGCTTTTCCACCAGCTGTGTCACTTTTCATGGTAAAGTACCCACCCGCAAGGAATAAGATAAGCCAGAAAACGAGTGCGACGATGGCAAAGTTCTTTTCGTCTTTCTTCACACCATCTTTACAGTCTGGTTGGTTCATGATTTGAATAGCCATTGCTGAACTTGCGATACCCATGATAGCGTAAATGATAGTAAATACACCACCTTCGTTCTTTACAAATTTCGTGAGTAAAAAGACGATAGGGATAGCGATGGCAACCGCCATTGTGTGACTCATAAAATTTTTGAGGTTGGTGAATTTTTGACTACCCTGGATACCTTCACACTTGTTATAAGTTTGAATACCGAGGGATGTCACGGCGATATAGATTACACCGAGGATGATGGTAACCATAATTTGTGGATAACCAAGTTCCATTTCGATTTTTCCTTCTTTAAATTTTTTGACCGCGGCTGCCACTTTTGGATCGGCAGCTTCGAGAGTTTGTTGCATTGGCATTCCAGCTGTTGAGGGGTATGGTTGTACAACTGACATATTTACATTAGGTTCAGATTTTATTACTGGCTGAGGGTGTTGTATTGGCATTTCAGAGGTTGATGGATATGGTTCGATACCTGCTGCTGCCATAGCTTGTTTTTTCATACCTTGAGCTTGACCAACTGCATTTTGAGCTTTTCTTTTCATACTCTGTACCTGACCCTGTGCTTGATTTACCTGACTTTGAATCTTAGCTGCAGCAGCTTGTCCCTGGTCTACTTTACTTTGAACCTGACTTTGAACCTTAGCTGCAGCAGCTTGTCCTTTGGCTACAGCAGCTTGTCCTTTGGCTACAGCAGCTTGTGTCTTAGCTTGAGCCGCGGCAACTCTTGCCTTGGCTGCTTTCGCTTTTTTCATCATTTTCACTGCCTTCATATTTGTTTGACTTATTATAGGGAAAGAAAATTAACAAGATCCTGCCTGGTCTTTTTTTGTTTCCATCCTAGAGATTTTAGTTTTTCTGATGATATGTAGTATCGACTATCGTTAAATGGTCGATCGTCTATGTATGTTATCCAATTTTCGTATTTTTCTGTTTTCTTTATTGTTTTTATCATAAGTTTTGTAACATCCATAACTGATATTTCGTCATCTGATGCGATGTTATATATTTCACCTGGTTCCCCTTTTTTCCAAACAATTTCGACTGCACTTACGACATCTTCCACGTGCATGAAAGCTCTTTTTATTTCGGCACTTTTGGTACCGTGTATCGTACACATGGCACCGTTACGTAATGCATTTTTGAATTTTGGTATGAGTTTTTCTGGGTATTGGTTAGGGCCATAGACGTTATTACATCGTATCGTTTTGATGTTCATTTTATACGAATCTATGTATGATTGAACTATCATTTCAGCAGCTGCTTTTGATGCGGAGTACGGGTTTGTTGGTTTTAAAACTCCTGTATGTTCTGAAAATGGTACGTCTGATGTACATTCACCGTATACTTCGTCTGTACTAAAATGTATAAATTCTACATTTGGTTTAAGTTCTCTAAATTTATCTAAAAGAACGTGTGTTCCGTATGCATTATTTAAGGTAAAACTTTTTGGATCATTGAACGAGTTATCGACGTGACTTTGTGCGGCGAAGTGGAAAACCGTGTCAAAATCGTATTTATTGATTAGAGAATCAATTAACTTTTCGTTACATATATTACCTTCTATTAAGGTTGCTGTATTTTGTTTTACGTTATGTATATTGGAACAGTAGTCGAGTTTATCTAAATTTATGAATTGAATTTCGGGGTATTTTTCTTTCATAATGTTTAAAAAATTAGATGCTATGAAACCACAACCCCCCGTAACTAAAACAGTAGTCATTTATTTATCTTTTGCAAAATTTTTAAGTAAATTACACACGCGATCGACATCGTCGAGTGTCATACCATGATGTGCGCCTACTAAAAATCCGTTACGCATAATTTTATCTGAATTCAAAAAGTCCTGTTTGAATTCTCTAAATGCGGGGTGTCTTGTAATGTTTCCTGCAAATGTTACGCGTGTTTGAACATTGTTTTCTTCTAGGTATTTTATAACACCGAGTCGGTCATTGCACTGAAGTGGCATAGCGAGCCAATTTGGTTTTTTAGAATCGTCTGGTAATGTATAATAATTACACGTTTTGAGATTCTCTGTGTATCTTTCAATTAAAGTTCGGCGTAATCGTAAGAACCCTTCGAGTTTATCGAGTTGTACGAGTCCAAATGCGGCGTTCATTTCACATGCTTTTAAATGATACCCAGCAACACCATATAGAAACTTCCAATCGTATGGTATGCCGTCCACTGAATGGTTAAACCTTTCTGAAGGTTCTTCGACGTTATCACCTATACGTCCCCAATCACGGAACATAAGTGCGCGTTTATATTGTTCTATATCATTGAACATAACCATACCACCTATTCCACCTGCTGTAATAACATGACTCGCGTAGAAACTTGTCGTGCTTATATCCGTACACTTGTTTTGGGTAATTGTATCGGCTGAGTCTTCAAGTATTGGTATGTTTGGGTACATATTACGTATATCTTTCCAATCCGGAACGTTTCCTATAAGATTTGGTAAAAGTATGCATTTAGTTCTGTTTGTTATTGCAGATACTATATGAGCCATAGATGGAACATACGTGTTTAATTCGACATCACAAAATTTAGGTATGAGTCCGAGTTGTAAAATGGGTGCTACTGTGGTTGCAAATCCACATGCAGGTGTAAGTACTTCTGAACCTTTGGGAAGATCGAGTGCGGCAAGTGCGAGTAAAATGGCACTACTTCCCGAATTTACAAACAGTCCCATACGTTTTCCGAAAAGTAATGATGTACGTTTTTCGAATTCTTCTGTGCGTTTTCCAAAACCGGCTAACCAACCATCTCTGAGACATTCTTCTACTGCCTTTATTTCTTCTTCTCCATATGATTCAAATTTATTAGGGGCGTACCAAACTTTATTGGTCATTGTATAATAAATTAGAGTCATTTATTCTTTATACCCATCCCAAGTTCTTTTTGGGTGGTACTTGAACTATCATATCATGTTCAAAATCAATGTAAGGTGTCATATTTTCTAAAGAATTTCCAAATTCAACCTTTGGGTAAATTTTTTGTGTTTCTGGGATAGGAACATCGGTTAATGTTTTTACGTTATAAGCTTCAGCTATTTTTACAAAATTAACTTCATCTCCAAATACTTCCGCTTTATCCGTTGCTACGTATTTTGAGTTAAAATAACTGTCTTGAAACTGTTTAATTATTCCGTACCCACTGTTATTTAAAATGGTAATATCGATATCGAGGTTATATTTTTTAACGGTTAATAGTTCTTGTATATTCATTTGAAATCCACCATCACCATCTATGCAAAATACCTTTTTATCGGGAGCTCCAATTGCTGCACCTATAGCACACGGTAGTGCAAATCCCATGGATGAGTTTCCGTAATTTGTAAATAATTTATGGTTATTTTTTATTTTTGCAGATTGCATAGTCCATACGAGATTACCACCTTGATCTGGTATGACTATGGCATTGTCAGGTATATTTTTGAAAAAGTGTGATAGATAATCATACACTTCAGAATCACCTTTTCTCGTTACTTCTTCACCGTAGGCAAATTTCCATTTATCTAAGGTATTTATCCACTTTTCAAATTGAACAGTTATTGGAGAATTTTGTACGTTAAGAAAAAATTCTTTTAAATCTGTACGTATTGAATAATCAATGTTTATATTTCTTTCAGGTAATTTTGTAATTTCATTTATGTCTACGTCAATCATGATTTTTTTAGACGATTTTGAAAAAAGGGAACCGTTACCACCAGTTTGCCTACTATCTAAACGCGAACCCATAATAATGAGTAGATCGGCATTTTGAATAGCATAGTTTGCACACCTATCTCCATAAACTCCATGTGAGCCTACACGTAATTTATGATCTGTTTCACATATATCAAATGCACCCCAAGATACTACGAATGGAATTTGTGTATATTTAATAAAATCCATAACTTCGTGTTCAACTTTTGCCAATTTAACTCCGTGTCCAATAACTAAGAGTGGTCTTTTTGATTCATTAATGAACGGTGCTAAATCGTATTTTTGATCTTTCTTTTCGTACCATATATGGTTATGATAATGTCCGGGTACGTAATCTGGTATATTACTCATTTGTATATTTACGGGTAAATCCATGAGTACGGGTCCATACCTCGGTTTTTTGAGCATTGATAGTAAATTTTTTAATATTGGGTGTATATTTTTCGTTTTATCGACGTGTAATGCTTCTTTTGTGATGTGACTAAAAAGTTCTGTAACTGGCATTTCTTGAAAACCTGCTTGACGTGGTTGTGATGAAAAATTACTTAAATCTTCGGCTGTATTTACCTGCCCAGTTATGAAAAACGCGGGTATTGAATCGTACCAACATCCACATATTCCATTTAATAGATTTTGAACACCTGGTCCGCTCGTTACAGCTACACACGCAATTTTACCAGAGCTTCTATAGTATCCTTCAGCTGCCATTGCTGCAGACTGTTCATGTTGAAAGCAATAATATTTAACGTTTGGGTTACGTGCTATAGCATTAATAAATGGTACGATAGCACCACCTGTTATTACAAAATAAGTGTCTATACCATTTTGGTGTAGCGTGTTTATTATGTAATCACAAGTGTTCATTTTTAATATAGTACATAGAATCTTTAATTATATTTCCAAGAACTTCCTGGCATACCTAAAAGTTTATTTAATTCTTTTTCTGACATTTTATAGACATGTTCTTCACCGGGAAAATTACCGTTATGAACTTCTTTTTCGTAAGCACTTATAGCGTCGTGAAAAACCTGTTCTCCGTTAATAAACTGTTTTATGAATTTGGGTTTAAATTCCCAAAATAAACCGAGTATGTCGTGTATTATTACTAATTGTCCGTCTACTCTTGGTCCGGCTCCTATACCATATACAGGTATTTTCAGTTCTTTCGATATAAATTCAGATACTTCTTCGGGAACAGCTTCTATGAGTAAAAGTGAAGCTCCGGAATTTTCAATGTTTTTAGCTTGTTCTAACAGTTTTTGAGCACTATCGTTCGTTTTAGCTTGTACTTTATACCCTCCTAATTTTGCACGTGTTTGTGGTGTTAGACCTAAATGACCCATTACGGCTATACCTGATTTTGCAATCGATTCAACACGTTCAGGTACGTATCCTTCTACCTTAACTGCATCCATACCAATTTTTATAAATTCACCCGCATTTTTAATAGCTATTTCATTCGATGGTTGATACGACATAAACGGCATATCACCTATGAGAAATTGGTTTTCTGAACCACGTTTAACTGCTTTACAATGCATTAACATCATATCCATTGTAACTTCATTTAAACATTTCATACCGTGGACAGTTGAACCTACTGTATCACCAATTATTATAAAATCAACGTTTGATTTATTTATGATTCGCGACGTTGGGTAATCATAAGATGTTATACCTACACTTCTTATATTATTCAATTTGTTTTTGAATAAATTTAAGATAGTTCGTTTCATTATGTTATTTTCAAATAATATCTTTAAGTTAAAGATACAAATATATAAATATACATGAAGCTTACGTATACGATACAGGTGTGTAATGAATCGAGGGAGCTTTTTTCCCTTTTAAATTTTTTATTAAAAGTAAAAGATGAAGATGATCCTATAGACATTGTTATTGATAGTACGCATAAAACTGAAAAAATTGACATGGTTATAGAATATTTTAAGGAAGATATCAACGTTTATGAACGACCATTCGATACTTTTTATAAAAATGGACTCTATCACGATTCTGTTGCTACGGGGGATTATATATTCCACATCGATGCGGATGAAATGCCCGAGGAATTTCTTATTCGAAATGTTAAAAATATAATACAAGATACTAATGCCGAAATACTTTTTATTCCAAGAATGAATATACACCCAGGTATAACGGAAGAATTTGCTAAGGAGTGTAAATTTAATGTGAATAATGTAGGGTGGATTAATTGGCCGGATTATCAAGGTAGGGTATATAAGAATTGCGAACACGTAACATGGACAGATGAATTACATACAAAACTTACTGGTTCTGATAAAGTAATTCGGTTACAACCTGAGATGAGGTTAGGTATATGGCACATAAAATCTATGGAAAAACAAACGAGTCGATGGAAAAAGGTTGAGAGTGGAGATTGGCCTTTTCAGAGACCTTCGGGTAGTTTATATGATACACTAATGTAATTAAAGAGTTTTTGCGTTAAATATAAAATGAAGATTGGTGTTTTAGGACCTAATGGGTTTATAGGTTTTAATGTGTTATACCGTTATAATTGGATTCCTATTACTCGTGAGGAAATAAACTTATTAAATAAAAAATCATGTGAAAGGTACTTTAATAATTATCATTTCGATGTTATTATACATTGTGCAGCGGTCGGTGGTCATAGATTAGTAGAAGATACGTGTGACGTGTTGTATGAAAATATTATGATGTTCGAAAACGTCGCGAATGTTTTTAAAGGTAAAATTATTTATTTTTCGAGTGGTGCCGCAAAGAGAGGTAATCCACCTTCAGATCCTTATGGATTGTCGAAATGGATAATAGATAAACGTATTTTACAATTGGAAAACGTGTATAATTTACGTATATGGGGGTGTTATGGGCATAGAGAACATCCGACTCGATTTAGTGCTATATGTAAAAATGAAGGTCACGTTTGTATAAATAAAGATAGATATTTTGATTACGTGGATATTGAAGATGTTTGTAAAGTAGTATTTGAATATGTAGTTGGTTATAGAGATTCTAAAGAATGTAATTTAGTGTATAGTAAACGGTTAAAATTATCAAGTTGGGCTAGGAGATTTGGTGCAACATATGATATTGTGCACAAAAATGAAATGGGTGAATCTTATATATGCAATGAAAATAGACACGATTTACTTAAAAGATTAACAGTTATTAAAGAATAAGTCATTATTAAGTGTATAAATGTTTGTTGTAGTTACAGTTAATGATGAGTTATATAAACCTTTAGCAGAATGGACCGTGGATAAAAATAAGAAAGTGTATTGTGAAAAACACGGGTATACATTATATCATTCGGGTGATGCTGCCACAAATATAGCTAAAATGCCTTTTATGGCGAAATTACCACCTATACCAGAAACACATTACCCAATGGGGTGGGCTAAAGTATATGCTATGAAAGATGCCTTCGAAAAGTACCCTGATTGTGAATGGATTTTCAATACAGATTGTGACTCTATGATTACTAATATGGACGTTAAATTAGAAGATATTGTAAAACAAAACGCAGATAGAGATACACATGTTATGGTACCGGCAGATTGTAACGGTATTAATTGTGGGAACATGTTTGTAAAAAATTCACCGGTAGGAAAGGCTTTTCTTGATACTATTATAGCCGGTATGCCATTGTATAGAAACTGGTACATGTTTGAAAATCAGCTTATTCAGGATTTGTGTGTGGGTACGCATTTAACAGAACAAGGTGTTGGTCCGGGAGGTACGTTATGGGGTAGAGTTTGTAAAATTATATCCCAGCGTGTTTTTAATTCTTATAATTACAAAGAATTACCATTATTGAAAGATCGAGAAAGTTATAGTGATATTTTGGGTAATAATGGTCAATGGAAAGAGAGTGATTTTATGATTCAATGGCCTTCTACGAGTTTGGAATATAGGGTAGAAGCTGCGGAAACGTTATATAAAAGTGAAAAAATAATATCATGATAATGTAATGCTCGAAAAAGAATTAGAACATGTTGATGGGCTTAGTACATATAATACAGATAACATGGCTGAACTTGAAGATGTTCTAAAATATTGTCAAATGGGCCGAGATTGTTCAAAATCCGTTATGGATGAGTATACATCTTGTGATAAGATCAGTAAAGAGGTAATAGTCTGGTATTCTCATAATAGAAAAGTGTTAAAACAGATGAAAGATTGGATGGATCTTTACAAGGATGAATTTATCGAATATGAAAATAAGGTAAAAGAAGTTCAGAAAAGAATAAAAAAATTAAAAAAGAATGTAACTAGTAAATCTTGAGAATTTCTGCAACAGCAGGATGTCGTAAGATGTCACTGTTCTCCATGGTGACATGTTCGATATAGTTTAGGTTTAACCCATCTATTCTATTTACAAGGTCTTCGAGACCACTTTTATCACCCAGATCACTTTGTTTTAAATCACCTGTTATTACCAATTTTGTATTTTTACCAAGCCTTGTTAATAACATTTTCATTTGATTAGATGTACTATTTTGCATTTCATCTGCAATTATGTATGCGTTATCAAACGTTCTTCCACGCATAAAACCTAATGGTTCTATGTGTACGTGGTGTTCGAGTTGTCCCCTTGTTAAGTAATTTTCAAAAACGTCTATCATTGGTCTCGTCCATGGTTCCATCTTTCTTTCCATTTCCCCTGGTAGGTATCCCATATCCTCATCTGCACCCACAATTGGTCGTGTTAATACTAATCGATTAATGTTTCTATTCATTAAATTTTCAGTTGCAAGTTGGCATGCAAGCATGGTTTTGCCTGTACCTGCAGGACCAGTGGCTATTATGATAGGTTTATGTGACTGTAATACTCGCATATATTTACACTGACCAGGTGTTTTGGGGAAGTTCATTGGTTCAGTTAAAATACTTAAGGATTTTTTTCTTATGTATTTATATAATGGTTTGTTGTAGTTTAAATAGCTTTGCAGGTAGTTTATCCATTACTAAGGTGGGTAAAAGAAAAGGAATAATTACTAGATCTGAATCTCAATCTAACTATGCATATTCCGATCAGACTTTTGAAGATGTTAATACGATGTTAGTAAAATATTTTACATTTAGATCTGTACAATACACAATAGGTCAAGTTTATGAGACGGATCCATCACTCATGAAACAGGAATTTAATTGGTTAATTGATTTTGCAAACGAGAATAAACCAAGTACAGGTGATCCTTTTATAGAAGCTTTGTATGATGCAGGGAAACCCGAGCTTGCAAATAGAATAATGACAAATAGAGATGGATTAATGAGGCAATGGATACATGAAATAACAAGTACGGGTGGTTTAGATGCAGGTATAGCAATGACTAAACACAATATGGATTTGTCGATAAAACAGTTGGATAAATCACTTAATTTGACTATAGAACCAAGTACATCAATTGACGAAGCATAAAGATATATTGGTATACTGTAGTATGAAGTTTTATTTTATAGGTATTTTAAAAGGTGGGTATACAACAATAACCGATCCAGATGGAAAACCTCGTATAATTTGTTTTAGTAAGAAAAGTAGCGCTAAAGAATGTATAAATTATATGAGTAAATACCGTTCAAATTATGGTGTATGGCCGGATATGAATTTAGAAAAACCGGTTTCTCGTATAAATCCCGATAAAACTGTTAAAAAAAGAACACCTGAAAATATAAGGGAATATATTTTCACGGAACAAATGGTGAAGAGTCAGCTTGATGAAATGTCAACTAGATCGGGTGTTTCTTATTTTTATTGTCATGGTTTTGATTATAATGATGATTTGTTACGAATCTCGATATCTGGTCAGAAAATAGATGGTGAAATAGACGATAAATATTATAAATCAAGGTTAGATACAAGGTTAAAGAATGTATAAGTATATAATATAAATGTCGTTTGTAAAAGAGTTTGATCCTAAAAATGAAGAGCACGTTCTCTGGTTACAAAAAATTGATGGGGTTATGGTACGTGTTACAGATCCGTCACAAGGTGGTATGGATATGATGAAGGTCGTAAACGAAAATCCTATGGGTGTTAAAATGAAAAGTCCGATGGATTGGGCACAAGCACATTTTCAATTGTGTATGAAGTATTCACAAGCTGTCCTGCGAGGAGTAGCTCATATTCCGACTAAGGGGTCGGCTAATTAAACTTGATGAAGATCGTGTTCTTGGTCGTGTTAATTGTGTCATTCGATGATATTCTTTTAATGTAAAATTTTGTGGTTCTGCGTCATTGTCCATGCGTATGAGTAGTATTCGACCAAAAACGAGCATATTTGTGAAAGGTCTAGGTAACCTATTCTTGTTTAAGTTTAATTCAAAAGGCGAATCATCGGGGTCACATTTAACTATGACAACTTGTTCGTCAGGCCATTGACCTAGAAAGCTTGCTTTACCTTTTAGAAGTTTGTATATTTCATTTTTATTTGGTGATATATCAATGTCAATCTCGTGTATATCGTTTCTTTTTTCATTTATTAAGACAGCACGCGTCATCTAGTTTTGACAAATAAAAAAAAGTTGCTTTTAATAAATGGACATCATGATTAAACTGCTTATTGCACTCATAATCGTATATATTATACTCGACAAAACAGAATTGTATCAAAACATTGTGTTAGATACAGCGTGGAAAGATACTCGCGTCAAAAAAAAGGGTACTACTACATCTGACCCGTTTAATAAGTGTTCGCCTGAATCGTTTTCTGACTGTAAAAAACCTAAAATGGAACACCTAAGTAGATATTAAATTATAAAATAAGGTAAATAAGATGTTATCAAGAGAATATACAAGATCTAAGTACGCTGATATTTTTGGCTTATCAGAAGACCATGCTATAGTTCACAATTTAGAAAAACATACATGGAATTGGGCATATTTACGATCGATTGAAAAGGGTGATACTCCTGCATCTAATAATATAAACCATGTTCAAAGGTACAAGCATAAGTTTTTGAGCATGATGTATAATTTGAAAAATTCACCTACTTTAAAGGAACGTATATTGACAGGTGATATTAAAACATCTGCGGTTATAAATTTGTCTCCACAGGGTCTTTGGCCAGGTGGCCCTCATGCGAAAATGGCTGAAACTATAGCAAACGATGATATGAAAAAACAACACGCAGCTAATTTCATGCACGATAAAGATTATAAGGGTCTATTTAGGTGTGGTAAATGTAAATCGTATAAGACAACTTTTTACCAAATGCAAACACGTAGTGCGGATGAACCTATGACAGTGTTTATTACGTGTCACGCATGTAATAATAGGTGGAAATCTTAAATTTGAATTTTTATTGCATATTTTGTATGTGTAAGATCCGTTGGTTGATCACCAACCGATAATACATAGTTTAGACCCGTTTTAACTTTTACATCCCCCTTTTCATGGGCTGGTGCTATAATAAGAGCATCGTATGGTATATTGTATTGATGTAATTGCCATTTTGTGAATGTTAAGGTAGGTGTATTTTGAGGTCTAGCCGTTATAATAATTATTTTATACCCTAATTTTTTTGAATACCGTAATAATTCAATTATCGGTGTATTACCCTTTCCATTCGTAAAAATGAGAGTATCGTCTATATCGAACATAATTGCATCTTTATCATCTATTATTCTATTTCTAAGAATACTTTGAATAGTAGTCATACGATATATTAGAATGTATAAACATTATTATTGTGCGTAAATCCCTTTAATAAATAACGTACTCTGAAATAAATGGAAAGACAAATCGTTGATATTGAATATGACGATGGTCATACATGTATAGCTAAGATCGTAGAAGATCTTGGTACTGATTATAAAGTATCTTTATTGGAATATTACGGTTACGAGTTGTGGAAATTCGATGATGAAGAAGAATGTGAAATTGTTTCTAAGGATTCGGTATCGGGGTTTTATGATACAACATTACTCGAAACAACTGGTTTATATGAAAAACTTGTGAATGATTATTATACACCTGTAGATCTTTCTGATACTGAGTATGTATTACCAAGTGATACCGATGATGATTCGGGTTCTGAAGTTAGTTTGGAGGATGAATTTTAATGTTAATGTATATAAATGAATAATACATACGTCCTCTTATCATCTGTTTTTCTTGTTATAATTTTATATACTTACGTGTATGATCCTAAAGAACGATATTGTACGATGTGCGGTAAGTAAAAAATATTAGGGTATATTAGATATGACTTTTCCTTTTCGAAGAAATAAAAAAAGTGTAGAAACATCCCCTTCTAAAATGAAATTGAAACCAGGGGAACATGTTAAACTTGTAACGCCTAAAAAGTCGAAAAAGCCGAAAAAAGCCGTAACGTGGGCGAAAAAATTAGAAAACGTGAAAAATTATAATAAGAGTACTACAAATAGAACGAATAAAATTAAAAATTCTAATAATCAAAAAAATACACAAAAAGAAAATTATAAAATTACTAAAAATCTCGTACGTGCGAAGTTTAGAGCCATTAAAGAGACAGAAAGAGCTCAGAAGAGAAAAGAATTAAATTTTTAATTTTCTTCATTTTTTGGATGTATACGTAGCATAGATGGTATATTTTCTCGACACCTAAAGTCGTCTAACGTACATTCATTTTTGTTACTTATTAAAAACCCGAACCCTAACGCTATAAGTAATGTTTTTATGATCATATTTATAGTATTAGAATAAAAAATAAGACCAAATAGCAGATATAGTATAGACCTAAGTCTTCTAATAAAAAATAAAAAAGTAATGTATGAAAGATCCATTTAAGATTCGTGTCACTAAGAACGATAAGAAGATCAAAAAAGGATTGTATACACAAAAGTATATAAGACTTAAACAGGAAATATTTAATAATAGTAACAAAACGATTATAAATAACCTAAGTTACTCCGAAACAAATAAAAAAATATACAAAAAAGATGGCTCCATATAAACCACCAAATACGCACTACAGTCAGTTTGACGTTTCCATGTATAACGAAGATGACATTTTCAAGTTTATTGGTAAAAATGGTAAGAAGTTTTATTGGCTAACGCGTTACCTTGAGTTATCGTATATGTGGTACGATAAACAACGTAAAGTTATCGAGCTTTGGGGCCCGTTTGAGTCGCTCCAGAATTTTCAAGCACACCACATTTTAGAGTGTGAATTAGACCTAAGTTGTAATAAAATCGAAGTATAAATTAAATTAAAAATCAAAAATGTCACTCAAACCCGGCTCTTTTCTTTACGAAATCGTACATTCTAAGAGTGTTCAATCATCTGAACCAAAGATTTTTTATGTTCAAAATCACGAAGATTATTTAAGAAACCTAGAAAAAAATTATAACTATTATGGCGTTCCTTTTAAAAAGCCAAATGTTGAAGAAATACCACCGTATGTTCATAATATTACACCGACTGAAAATCATATCGAGTATTTGGATACAGTTTCTGTTAAGCTTAATGTTTTGAAGAATGGTAAAGTTCGTGTTAAGCTTTTAACTCAAATGGCTACTTTGAATGAAAATTATTATTCGAAGGCTAAAGTGCCTCCTATTAAGAACGTTTTATCTGCTTTAAAGGCGCATGGATACTCTAAAGAGTTTATAAATATTACCGAAGAAAAATACAAAAAGAGACAAAAGCTTATTCGAGTGAAGGGTGAGAAATTGGATAAGTATTTTGATACACCTTCGATGAGTTCTAAGGCTAGAAAGAAAGGAATGAAGAAGAAAAAGGAAAAGGAAAAGGAAAAGGAAAATATAGAAGATATACAAGAGGATGATGAAGATGACGAAGTACGAAAGGATGACGACCCCGAAGAAGATGAAGGATTGGATGTAGAGCAAGATGAAGAAGACGTGGTTGAAGATGAATATATATCAGACGGGGGCGATGATTAAAGCTTAAGTTAGACTTTTTTTTAATAAAAATATAATTTTACAAAATGAATATTTTCTTTTTATCAATGGACCCTGAAAAACTTGCTTACATGTATTGTGATCAACATGTAATTAAAATATTGCTCGAAATATGCCAAATGATGTATACATCTTGGTTTCATTCTAATGAAATTGAATATGTAGAAAAAAACGCACCTTATACGTTAAATAATAAAAGAAGAGGATACAGACCATGTCATAAAAATCACCCAATGACACTGTGGATATCTTCGAGTTACGAAAATTATAAATTTGCGGGTGAAATAGGTATGTCACTTGCACTCGAGTATAAAAAGCGGTTTGGTAAAATACACGCGTGTTCGAAACATATACTTTGGTTGTATAAAAACAAACCATCAAAATTCGAACTCCGAGAAAGTAAAACTTCGTATTATCCAATTACTGATTTTAAAAGTGGTTTAACACGAATACCCGCTTGTATGCCAGATAAATATAAAGTTTCTAGTATAATTGAATCGTATAAATTATATTATTCGGGCGAAAAGACAGTTTTTGCAAGATATACACGTATTTAAAATAGGATAAAGGTTTGTAATATTAATAATATTAATATGAACCGTAAACGGTTCAGTAAAAAAACTAGAAAACGTTTTAAAAGAATAAATGAAAAATTTAAACGAATTCGTACTCGTATATACACACGCTTTAAAGTTAATGGGACTTTTTTCGTATTTTTATTCTTGTATTTAAGTATAATGGTACCTAATATAATAACAACATCTAAATTATTTAGTTCCCCACCTATCAAGATAGAAAAAAAAGAAGAACCTAAACATGTACCATATAGTAGTTTTTTAAGAGGTGTTAAGAAGAATGATATCATAAAAGCAGAAATAAATCCTAATACAGACGTTGTTTATTTTGAAGAAAGAAACGGAACTATTGGTAGTTCGTATTATGTTCCTTCAGACGATTTTTGGAAAACTATGACGGATAGTCAAGTCGAATATGATATATTAAGATTACCACAAACTAATCTTAATGAGTTTGTTTCATTTATTTTTGTTACTATAGGTTTTTTTGCTCTTTTTCGTTTAATATTTGGAGCATCAGGTAGTGCTAATCCTTTTAGTATGAGTAAAACTGATATTGAGGTTGAAAATGAAATCTTAACTAGGTTTGCAGATGTTCAGGGTATAGACAATGCTAAGGATGAACTTGGAGAGATTGTTGATTTCCTTCGCGAACCTGAAAAGTATTTTGGTACGGGAGCTAAAATTCCTAAAGGTGCGCTTTTGACAGGTTCTCCGGGAACGGGTAAAACGCTTTTGGCGAGGGCAATTGCAGGTGAATCATCTGTACCGTTTATTCAATGTTCGGGATCGTCCTTTGTTGAGATGTTCGTTGGTGTAGGTGCGAAACGCGTTAGAGACGTATTTGAAATGGCTAGAGAAAATCAACCGTGTATAGTTTTTATAGATGAAATAGATGCAATTGGTAAAAAACGGTCTAATAATGGGTTTGCGGCTAATGACGAGCGCGAACAAACTATTAATCAGTTATTAGTCGAGATGGACGGTTTCGAAAACGAAACGGGGATTGTTGTTATAGCGGCGACAAACCGAATAGATATTCTTGACGAGGCTTTACTTAGACCGGGTCGTTTTGATCGTAAGATACAAGTTTCTTTACCAGACGTACACGGTCGAGAGGAAATTCTTAAGGTTCATTGCAAAGATAAGACTTTACGTAAAGATGTAGAATTGAAAAATATCGCAAAACAAACCATGGGATTTACGGGTGCAGACTTGGCAAATCTCATGAATGAGTGTGCTATTCGTTCGGTTCGTGATGGTAGTGAAGGTATCATAACACCTGATATTGTAGAGGATGTATATCAAAGAGTTGTTGTAGGTGCAAAAGGAAGTCGTTCTGTATCGGATGCGCGTAAAGCGCGTGTTGCGTATCACGAGGCGGGACACGCCATTATCGGTGTTCTTATGCAAGAGTATGATGAGGTTCGTAAAGTGAGTATTTTACCACGTGGTGATACGGGTGGTGTAACGTATTTTCAACCAGCGACGGACGATATCGGTATGTATACGAAAGATTATTTACTTTCTCAGATCAAAGTTGCACTTGGTGGTCATGCAGCCGAAGAAATCGTGTATGGACGAGAACATGTTACAACGGGTGCATCTAACGATTTTGAACAGACGTTTAGAATTGCTCGTGATATGGTAACGACGTATGGTATGAGTGAAACTATAGGTAAGATGAATATTGATCCAAATCATATTTCACCACGGACGGCGAGTCATATTGATATAGAAGTACACGATATAGTTGAAGTGTGTTATACGGAAGTGAAAGAACTTCTTAATACGTACCGCGTGAAACTTGAACACTTGAAAGATATACTTGTCGAAGAAGAAATAATTGATGGAAGTCTTGTATATGAAATGGTAGCATCGTGTGATTTGAAAAGTCGTATTAAATCAAAGGATGATACAATACAAAAGTATATAGATGCGTATGATAGTTTTGACCAGTATAGAGATGGAGATGATATTATTTTACCGTAATATAGTATATATGGATACTGAAGGTGAAATATTTTTTTTAAGTGTGGCGTGGTTTATGATAGGTAGGCGGTTTTTAAAAAATTTTAAATAATTATACTTTTTTCTCAGTGTAATATAAATGTCTAGGGTCGGCGTTACAAATAGAACTCCTGCGCGAACATCTAAACCAACTGAAGAAAATGTAGTAAAATTGTCAAACGACTTTAAAAAAGTGACTAATTTGTTAAAAGACTATATTGAAATAGGAAAAAATATGCAAAATGACTTGAACAAACATATTCAAAGAACAAATATTACAAATAAGACACCAAACGAATTAAAAGCGTGGAATAAATTTGTAAAGGATTATGAAAAAATGATTAATAAACACAAAAATGAGATTATTAAAGTGAAAAAGGCGAGAAATGAAATAAATCGTAAGGGTCAAATAGCTACGAGAGGTGCAAAAATAAATAAGAATACTTTGAAAAAAATAGTTAAAAATTTTAATATTAAATTTTAAAAAAATCTACTGCCTAAGTAAAATGAAATTCATATAAAATTTAAAAAAACTCTTTCAAGTTTCGATAGATAATATACGAAAGTTGATTATATTTAAAGAAGACGTACTACATTCATAATAATGAATTATATTGCATGGGATACTGAAACTACGGGTCTTCCAAAGAGGACCTTGGTTAAGGGTGAAAAGGCTAGTATGGAAAACGTTGATAAGTTTGATAAATGTCGAATGCTAACATTGGCATTTGTTAAATATAGTTCCAAAGGTCGCGAACTTGGTTCATACCACGGTATTGTGTATCCCGATACATTTGATGTTGCGGCAACTCACGTCCATGGTATTACACAGGAAATGGCCCGAGAAAATGGCCAACCATTTGGTCACCTTTACGCATCGTTTAAGGAAGCGACGCGCGATACGAAACTTCTTATTGCGCATAATTCGCAGTTTGACGAAAACGTTTTCTTTTCGGAGTGTTACCGTCGAGGTTTTAGTGTTGAACCTTTTAAAGATGTGACGTTTGTTGATACGCTTGGTATGGTGAGAGCTTTGTATCCTACACTTCGTAACCACAAACTCATAACCGTGTATGAACACATTTTTGGTCGAGGGTTTGAAGGTGCTCACGACGCACTGAATGATGCACGTGCATGTGGAGAAGTGTATCCGGTCTTACGCGATCCTCAACGAGAATTTAAGGATATAGGCGTTGAAAAGATTATACTGAAAGCGTCTGAAATTGCGGCTATTATTGGTAAGAATCAGTATAAGAAACCTGCTGAGATCATTGATAATCTTTGGAGTAAATATAAACCGGAAACGTTCGAGGGTAAGACGAAGGATCAAATGGGTTTGGAAGCTATATCGAAGTGTCAGCTTGCCAGGGATATGTTAAAAGACAGTGAGTCGTATAAGTCTATTAACTCGTCGGATGTTGAACAAAAGTGTAAGGCAGTTGCAAACCAAATTGATTTGTATTCCAAATTGAGAGGTGAAGATAAGAAGCTCGCAGAGGGTTATTTGCGTAAAGTTCTGTATACGAATCACGGTACGCGTCACGAGGATAGTACGGCGTCTAATTACGATGACCTTGAGGTTGATGAGAAGTTTTATTCGTACCCCGTATGTTCAATTGAAGGTACAACGTATGAGATTGTTGGGCGTATTGACAGGATACGTACGAGTCCCAACGGTGATAAAACGATTGTTGAAATCAAGAACCGATCACGAGGCTTGTTTAGAAGGGTTCGAGATTATGAGGAGGTTCAATGTCAAACGTATATGGAGATGTTGGATATTGATAGGTGCGAACTTATCGAACAGTATAATGATTCGCGACTTGGTTATGAGATTAAACGCGACCGGTTAAGTTGGATGAGTGAAGTCAGGCCAAAACTTAAAGGGTTTTGTGAGTATTTTCATAATGTAGTTTCTAAAAAAATGTAATGTAAATATAAAAGTAATAAATAATGAATAATAAAACCACAAAACGTATTATTGAACAATTAGAATTAAAACTTTCTGTATTAAATTTTAATTTGAATAATAATAACAGGAAACAAATAGAAAACCCAAATAAATATACATCTAATAATAAAAAAGCTCGTATTGAACTTGAAAAAACCCGTAATAGAGTGAATCGCACACTTGAAAAATTAAGGATGGGACCAAGACCAAAACCAAAATCTACACTTAAAAAACCAAAACCACCACCTAAAAAACCAAAGCCTCCACCTAAAAAATAAATTGTTAGTTTATTATAATTAGATAATGTCTCAAACAAAAAAAGATGAAATTCATTATACAAAACTCCTAAAAAATATAGAAAATAAAAAACGTCAAATAAAAGAACATTCTAATAAGGCAAGAAAATTAGGTTTAGTATCATCAGTAGAATATCATAAAAAACATAATATTTTACAGATGAAACGTAATTTAGTAAAAACCGAGAAAATGGTAAAAAATATTCAAGCTCAAGTTAGGAAAAGATATTTGAATAAGAAAATGATTGAATCACAAAAAGGGTTAAGAAAAAAGAGAGAATTTACACCTTCAAAATCTAAACTTGGAAAAAAAACAACTAAACCCCCTCCTGTACCTAAAAAAACATCAAAACCTAAAAAAACAATTAAAGGGTTTTCTATTCTATTTAATAATTTGAATATGTCCAATTAATTTAATATACGTAATAAATAGTAGTATGAAAACGTTCATATTTCCACGGGTATATTTAGCTTTTATTTCAACTGTAACGGCATTGTCGTCGAGATTTTATATAAATTCAATGAGTAAGGATTATGAAATCAGGTTAAAAACAAGGAATCTTTAAGAATAAAAGAATGAAAGAACTATTCTTAAAAATTATTGCAATGTCTATTGCATCTTTTACCGGATCTTATATTGGAACACAAAAATGGTTCGATAAACACGAAAAAAAAATAACATAATGTACTTGTATATGAATAAATCTAAAAGTGTTGCTAAGGGTTAAAAATAAATCGTCGTAGATAGTATGTTGAGAACCCCCCTTCTCTCATCTACCACCTTTACCAGCCCACGTTCCTTAAAAGTATCTAGAAACATAAAAACACACGTTTTAGCAATAAATGACGATACGGAGAACCTTCTAAAAATACAAATAGATATTGAACGAATGAAGGGTCATTTGGTACATTCTGAAGGCCGACAGGAAAAGGCGTATATAAAGATTATAATGGATCTTGAGAAAAAGCGGGACGCTTTAATAAATATTAAAGAAAAGAAGTTATAGTATTATAAATATGAATACGTTGTGTAAACCAAAATTTAATGTCGTGTGTAAAACACAGGATTCGAAAACGATTAAAAAGAAAGTCCCTAAATATACTACACAGAAGGATCTTAAACTTGAAATGAATAAAGTTAATCCGTTAAAAAAGTTTTTAACTACGTTCTTCGGTGAGGAGATCGATTACAAAAAGTTTAATAAGGAATCTAAATATGCAATCCGTATAAATGAAGATGATGATACAGATGGTAAAACAAAAAAATGGTAAAATCAATTTTTATTGTGGTG
>CEQM01135725.1_pt1 | contig 38457 bp, 35 predicted proteins | sample 531111 | NCBI WGS metagenome assembly CEQM01 (sample SAMEA2621278, study PRJEB7988) | marine metagenome | biome: marine biome (ENVO:00000447); feature: deep chlorophyll maximum layer (ENVO:xxxxxxxx); material: "saline water (ENVO:00002010), including plankton (ENVO:xxxxxxxx)" | depth 120 m
ATCTAAATTTTTCTTTTTCACCAAAAATCACCTTATCTCTTTTTTGCGGAGTATTTAATTTATGATAAAATAATTTATGTGTATCAGTCTTGTCAGATAAAATAGAGTTTTTAGGTCGTTCGTAAGAAGAATAGTAGAAACCATGATTTCCATTCCAGCTTATTCCTGAAAACTTTACATCATATAATGTATCTCCAATAATGTTTTTATTTTCTGTTTCTATCACAATTACTTGTCTCCAATCAGAACCACCTTTTGAAATCGAATATGCTAATAAACTACCATCTTCTGAAAAAGATATTCCTGCTAAAGAAACTGTGCCATCATTTGAAAATTTATTTGGATCAATAAATACTTCTTCGATATTGTTTTTTTTACGGTATAAGACATATTGGTTTTGTAGTCCATTATTTTTATAAAAATATGTATAATCACCCTCTTTAAATGGTGTTCCAATCTTTTCATAATTCCATAAGTCTTCTAGTCTTTTCTTCAAAACTTTTCTTTGGGGTATTTGTTCTAAATAAGAGGATGTAACTTTATTTTGTGAAGTAATCCAATTTTTTATATCAGGGGATGTGTCATCTTCCATCCATCTATATGGATCTTCAACCTTAGTGTCAAAGTATATATCTGTTACATTTATTTTTTGTGTTTCAGGGTATTGTATTTGCCCAAACGAATATAAAGAGAGTAATACAATGAAATATGTCAGAATTTTTTTCATCAGATAAAATTACTTAATAATTTTTTTTAAAAAAGTAATTTTTAATAAAATCTCATAGATAATTATAAAACTATTAATATTTTTATGTGCCACAAAAAGTTTGAAAATTTTGTTCAAAATTCGCAGAAGGCGGCTCCATAAATTTTTCTAATCCATTTTTATATTCATAAGGTTTTGAGATAATTTCTATAAGTTTTTTAAATGGATTTATATTTCCCTTACCTGCTTGATAAATAGCTTCTTCAACTATATGATTTCTTGGAATTATTACAGGGTTATGTATTCTCATTAAATTATTTGCTTTTTTTAAAGTAGTATGTTTAAGGAGATTTTTTTTCCATTTTTTTTTCCAATTAACAAAATCTAAATTATTAATTGAACTATTTTGTTTAAAATAATCATTGGATAAAGAATGAAATGTATTATTGTAATCTTGATTATTTTTCAGCATACATGCTAAAAGTTCGTCTATTAATTTATATCCCTCTTCATCCTTAATTTGAATACCAATTTTTTTTAGCATCATTTCATAGTATTTTTTTTTCCATAAAAGGTCAAATTGATCAATTACAGATTGAGCAAGTTTTATAGATTTTTCTTGATTTTGATGAATGATGGGTAGAAGTGATTCTGCAAATCTTGCAATATTCCATTTTATAATTATCGGTTGATTTCCATATGAATATCTATTATAATGATCAATAGAGCTATAGGTTTTTTCAGGTTTATAGGAATTTAAAAAAGCACAGGGTCCATAGTCAAAAGTTTCTCCTGAAATTGATGTGTTATCAGTATTCATAACGCCATGAATGAATCCAATCCTCATCCAATTGACTACTAAATCAATTTGTTTTTCCATTACTGTCTTTAGCAGATGTAAAGGTGGATTTTTATAATTATTAATTTTAGGGTATAATCGGTCGATGGTATAAGTAGTTAGTGCTTTTAAATCATCTTTTTTACAGAAGAAAGATGCATATTCAAATGTTCCTATTCTAATATGACTTTTCATAATTCTAGCCAAGATTCCACCTTCTTCAATATTTTTTCTATGTATTTTTTCTCCTGTTTTAATCACTGCAAGACTCCGTGAGGATGATATGTTTAAATAATACATTGCTTCACTAATTAAGTATTCTCTTAACATAGATTTATATGTTGCCTTACCATCACCATTTCTAGAATAAGGTGTTCTACCACTACCTTTTAGTTGAATATCAAATCGTTTTTTATCTGATGTTATAAGTTCCCCTATAATTATAGCTCTTCCATCTCCCAATTTTGTGAAATTACCAAATTGGTGACCTGCGTATGACTGAGAAAATGATTTAGTATTATTTAAATCATTAAATAATATATTAATCATATCCTTTTTATTGTTTGAAGTTAAATCTAATTTAGTACATAAGTCTTTGTTAAGTAGGGTGATATGTATTTTAGGAAATTTTTCTTTCTTTGAAAGACTATATAGTTTCTTAGGAAGCGATAAATAAGAATATTCAAATTTAAACATCTTATTTTTTTGCATATGAGATTAAGTCGTTTATATTAATTATTTGTAATGCTTTTTCATCAGTAGCCTCTAATATCACTTTTGGTGCACAACCTGCTAGAAAAGCTTCTTTCCATCTCATCGCACATAAGCACCATTTATCACCAGGTTTTAAACCAGGAAATTGGTTCAATGGTCTTGGTGTTAATAAGTCATTTCCATTATTTTTAGAAAATTCAAGAAAATCTTGAGTCATAATTGCACATACTGTATGTTGACCATAATCAAATTTATTAGTTCTGCAAAAACCATCCCTAAAGTATCCAGTTAATGGTTGATTGCAACAAATTTCTAGGGTTTCACCAAAAATATTTTTTTCCATTTAATAAAAATATAAATAATATTATCCAAAATTATTATGATTTATATAATAGGGGAGGTTTATTTTAATATAAATCTTTATTGTTTTCTAGACTTTTTCCTTTTCTTTTTTGATTTTAAGACTTTTTCTTTTGTAAATTCTTTAGCCTTTTCAACTTTTAGTTGAGCTCCTCTCCATTTTATGTTATTAAGTTTTTTTATAATTGAAATTTCTTGTTCTTGTTCAATTTCGAAAAATGAAAAGCTTTTCATAATATCTATTTTTCCTATGAAAATATTTCTTTTTTGAATTTTGTCATTTATTAGTCCTAATATGTGTTGGGCTCCAACACCATTTTTTTTACCAACATTCATATGAAAACGAACTAATTGTTTATCAGTTGATTTTTCGAAATCATGTTTGTCTTTCTTTTTTAAATCAGGCGATTTTTTATAAAAAGATAAAAATCTATTAAATTCTACAGACACAAAATGTTTTATTAATGTTTCTTTATCTAAATGGGATAATTTTTCTATTATTCCTGGTAGGTATTTATCAATTTGATTGTCAACTTTTGAGTTAATAACTTTAGTAATTAAGTTTAGTAATTGATTTTCACATATCATATCCCCGGTTGGCATCTTATTGAAATTGATTTTTTTATTAATCATTTTTTCAATAGCCTGGATTTTTTTTAAATTTCTATCCGTTGCAATTATAATTGAACTTCCTTTTTTATTTGCTCGAGCTGTTCTTCCAGATCTATGAATATAGACTTCATTGTCATCAGGTAAATTGTAATTTATAATATGTGTAATATCATTAACATCTAAACCTCTTGCAGCAACATCAGTTGCTACTAGTATCTCTAAATTTCTTTGTCTGAATTTTCCCATAACATGATCTCTTTGTGATTGTGATAAATCCCCATGTAGTGCATCTGCATTATAACCATCTTTCATTAGTTTATTTGAAACTTCTTTACATTCTCTTCTTGTTCTACAAAAAACTATTCCATAAATATTTGGATGATAGTCACATAATCTCTTTAATGCCGAGTATTTTTCTCTAGCTCCTACAATGTAATATGTATGTGTGATATTTTTAGCTCCTTCATTTCGTTTTGAAACCTCTATAGTATGTGGTTTTTCCATATAATTTTTTGAAATCTTCAAAACATCTTTAGGCATTGTAGCTGAGAATAAGAGTGTTTGTTTATTACTAGGTGTTTTTTGTAAAATAGTATCAATATCTTTTTTAAAGCCCATATTTAACATCTCATCAGCCTCGTCCATAACCACAGTGTTAATTTTTTCTAAATTTATTTTTTTTCTTTTAATTAAATCAATAACTCTTCCAGGTGTTCCTACTATTATGTGATTACCTTTTGAAAGTGATTTAATCTGTGATTTTATATCTGTTCCTCCATATACTGCATTTATTTTTATATTAATATATTTAGAAAATTCATCAAGATCTTTCGTGATTTGAATACATAACTCTCTTGTAGGACAGAGTACGATACATTGAGTAAAATTATTTTTAATTATTATTTTATTTATTATTGGGATACCAAAAGCAGCAGTTTTCCCTGTTCCCGTTTGAGCTAGTGCAATTAAATCGGTTTTGTTTTCTAATAAAAATGGAATGGCTTCGGTTTGAATTTCAGTAGTTGTAATAAAATTTAATTCTACTAAAGATTTTTTTATTTCGTCATGAATGTTAATTTCTGAAAAATACATATTATTAAAATATTTTTTTAACAAATATACTTTCTTATTGTAATAATTAATTTTCTTTTTAATAAAAGAAAAATTAATTATCTATATCTTATGTTTAAGAGATTCTTTCAATAAACCAAATGAAACCTATTAAACCTATTATTAGTGATACTGGTATTTTTATTTTTTGACTTTCCCAGCTATTATTTAAAATTAATCTAATAATAATATATGCAAGTAATAAAATAGATATTTGTCCTATTTCAACTCCTATGTTGAAAGCAAGTAGCAAGAAAGTAAAGTTATCATTAGGTAGTCCATACTGACTTAATACTGTTGCAAATCCTAGTCCATGAAGTAAACCAAATATGAATATAATTAGATATCTCCATTTACTTATTTCTTTAAATAAACAATTTTCAATTGCAATCCACATAATAGAAAGTGCAATCAATGGCTCAATTATATTTCCATTAATTGTTATTATTTCAAGTGCTGCTAATATCAATGTAATACTATGGGCAATAGTAAATGTAGTAACTTGATAAAATAATGTTCGTTTCTTTAAACATGAAAAAAATAGACCTAAAACAAAAATAATATGATCTAAACCTTTAGGTATAATATGCTCAAATCCAGCTTTTGTAAATATTAAAAACTTTTTTACTGCTGGCATTGAAGCTAATCTCCGTATTCTTAGTCTTTTTAATCCTGCATTATATTCTGTGGCTATTTGCTTATTTTCGAAGTTTAATTGTCCTTGTTCAATTTCTGCAATGATTAGGTCTTCGGGATTATGACTATAAGCTATGAAAGTTATTAATATTAATATATAAAAAAGAATGATTTTAAACATTCTAAATAGTATTAGATTGATTTATATATACACACTTTAATATAGAATAGTATTAAGAACTATTCACATTATTTTAATTAATTTATGTTATTAAGTCCTCTAACTATTAATAGTGGTTCAATTATTGGTTTTCTACCTCTAAATTGAATATATAAATCCATTGCTTCCTCAGTTGAACCCTTTTCATAAATATGTTGTCTTAATTTGTTAGCAAGATTCTTGTCAAAAACATCACCTGTTTCTTTAAATGCTTGAAATCCATCAGAATCCAGTACAGCAGAGTGAACATAACTATAATAGCCTGAAGAATATCCACCAGAAAAAATATGAGCAAAGTATGTACTTCGATATCTTGGTGCAATTTCTTTAATTAGACCATATTTTTCAAGAGAATTAGTCTCAAATTCATTTGCATCTTTTAATCTTTCTTTACTAGAAATTGTGTGCCAATCCATATCAAGTAATGATGCAGCTAGATATTCTGTATTTATAAATCCTTGATTAAATTTAGATGCTTTTAATATTTTATTAATTAATTCATCTGGTATCGTTTTCCCAGTTTGATAATGTGTAGCAAATGATTTAAGTATTTCAGGTTCACTCGCCCAGTGTTCTAAAATTTGTGCAGGGAATTCTGTGAAATCTCTTGGACCTGATGTACCTGCCATACTACCATAGGTAACATTAGTAAGTATACCATGCATTGCATGTCCAAATTCATGAAATAATGTTATTAGATTTTCAAAACTTAATAGTGAAGGATTGTCACCAACTGGTGCAGGAAAATTACACACATTAACTACAATTGGCCTTTCTCTTCCGTCTAAATTTGATTGTCCTTTAAAACTACTCATCCAAGCACCTCCTCTTTTGTTAGAACGAGTAAAATAATCACCAATAAAAATACCTAAATGTGTTCCGTCATTATCATTTACTTCCCAAATCCGTGCATCGGGGTGATATAAATCAATATCAAAAATCTCAGTAAATGTTATTCCCCATAATTTATTTGTGGTATTAAAAACTCCTTTTAGTGCATTATCAAGCGATAAATAAGGTTTTATTGCTGATTCATCAAGATCATATTTTTCTTTACGTACTTTTTCTGAGTATTGCCACCAATCCCAAGCAGCTATTTTAAAATCGTGTCCTTCTTTATCAACAATAGCTTGCATATCATTTACTTCCGATTTAGCTCTATTTAGTGCTGGCTCCCACAATTGGATTAAAAGATTATATACTTCTGTGGGTGTTTTAAGCATTCTTTCTTCTAGAACAAAATGTGCATGTGTTTCATATCCCATTAAGGAAGCTTTTTCAGCTCTTAATTTTGCAATTTTTGCAGTGATATCTTTATTATCTGTTTTATTATTATTATCACCTCTCATCACATAAGATTTGTATAGTTTTTCTCTTAAATCACGCCGTGAAGATTCTGTTAAAAATGGATACATGCTTGTACGATGGGGTGTAAATACATATTTATCAATGTATTTAGCTTTTTCACTCTCTGTTTGAGCCTGATTCATTTTTTGTTCTGCAGATTCTTTAGCAGCTGCAATCACATCATCAGATAATCCATCTAAATCAGAGTAGCTTAAAATAAGTTCAAAATTATTAGTTTCAGCTAAAAGATTTTGACCAAAATTAGTTGTAAGCTCAGATATTTTAGCATTTATTTCGGTTATTTCTAATTTTTGTTGGTTATTTAGTAATGCACCACTTCTGACAAATTGTTTACGAGTATCTTCTAAAAGTTTATATTGTTCACTAGTTAATTCTAGCTTATTTTTATTTTGCCATAATTGTTCTATCCTCATAAATAATTTTTCGTTTAATACAATCTTGTCATAATGAGCAGATAATAGGGGGCTTAACTCTCTTTGTAACTCTTGGAGCTTAGAATTAGTGTTAGACCCTGCTAAATTAAAAAATACTCGTTGTACCTTAGAGAGTAATTTTCCAGTTCTTTCTAATTCTTCAATTGTATTTGCAAATGTAGGAGCTTCTAAATTATTAATTATTGTATTTATTTCATCAAGATTCTCTTCCATTCCTTTTTCGAATGCAGGCATAAAATGTGCATCCTTAATCATAAGAAATGGTGGTATCTCAAAAGGTGTATCCCATTCTTGAAAGAATGGATTTATATTAGGATTAATATTTGTTTTTTTTGTACTCTCTTGACAAGAGAATAAGTATATAAATATTGTAAAAAATAGTATTTTTTTCATTTTTTAATTGAATTAGTTTTATAAATATAGTTTTTTTATGTGGTTAGTTTAAATTTTAATTTAATGGATATGCTCTATGTATAGGCCATTCATCTGCATAACCTTTTTTCCAATTAATTTTTTTTAACTCATCGTTTGTTAATAAGCAAGAGTCAAGTTCTTTTGTTATTTTTAATTTGTCTAGCTTAATACCAATTATTACAATTTCATTTTTTCTATCCTGAAATTCTTTGTCCCAATTTTTTTCAATTAATTTTTGATTTTCGATGAAACCTGGATTTTGAAATCTTTTTTCAAATGACATACTTCCCCACCATACTCCAGCACTGTCAGCCTTTAAAGATCCACCCGCTTGGCTCCATGATAATGCCTGGTCAGGCCTTGATGATAACCAAAACAAACCCTTACTTCTAATTATAGAACTTGAAAATTGATTTTGAACATATTCCCAAAAGCGATCTGGGTGGAATGGTTTTTGATTTCTATATACAAAAGAACTAATTCCATATTCCTCTGTTTCTGGTGTGTGTTCCGTCTTATTTAATTCTTCTATCCATCCTGCACTCTGTTCTGCTTCTTCAAAGTTAAATAATTTAGTATTGATAATTTCACGGAAATTAATTTGACTTTGAATAGTTTCAAGGATGTTAGCTGAAGGGTTTAGTTTTTGAATTATAGATTTCAGTAATCCTAGGTCATTATCAGAGATTAAATCGCATTTATTAAGTAATATTACATTTGCAAATTCAATTTGATCAGTTAGTAGATTAACTATTGTCCTGTCATCGCCTTCCATGTCACTAATATTTCGTTGTTTTAATGTTTCTGGACTACCAAAATCTTTAAAAAAATTATATGCATCTACAACTGTCACCATAGTGTCAATATAGCTAAATTTAGAAAGATCAATACCGTTTTCCTCGTCAACAAATGAAAAAGTTTGTGCTACTGGTATAGGTTCACTTATTCCTGTGCTTTCAATCAATAGATAATCAAATCTATTTTCTTGAGCAAGTCTTTCTACTTCAATCATAAGATCTTCTCTAAGTGTGCAGCAAATACATCCATTACTCATTTCAACTAATTTTTCTTCAGTTCGTGAAAGTGTATTTTCATTTTTAATTATATCTGCATCAACATTTATTTCGCTCATATCATTAACTATAACTGCAACTTTTAGACCTTCTTTATTATGTAAAACATGATTTAATAATGTTGTCTTTCCTGCACCTAGAAATCCAGATAATACAGTTACGGGTAATTTATTTTTCATATCTATTATGTTAATATGACAAAGATATATAATTTTCCATTAATGCAACAATGTTGCATTAATAGAAAATAAATGTCAATGAATTAAATATATGTTTACATATTTTATTGATTCTTTTTATACCAATCATTAATAATACTATTAATAATATTTATACCATCCGTTAATGCAGCAGGTCCTGGTTGTAATATTATACTTGAATTTATCTCATATATATGATTATATTTTACAGCATTAATTGTTTTCCATCCTTCTCTGTTTATCATTTTATTTTTTTTAAACTTTTTTCCACACCAAGAAACAAGAATTATATCCGGATTAAATTTAATTACATCTTTATGATTTTTAATAATTCTATCATTTGCTAATGATTTAGAGTTTTTTGCATTAACTATATTTTTTCCTCCACATAACTCAATAATCTCACTTACCCATTGAATACTTGTAATTAATGGGTCAAACCATTCTTCAAAATATACTTTTGGCTTTATAGACATATGACTAGATATTTCTTTAATTTTTTTAATATTAGATTCAATGTCATTAACTAATTTTAGTGACTGCACATGTTTACCAACTAATAGACCTAATTGATTGATCATTATTTTAATTCCGTTAATATTTCTATAATTATTTATCCAAACTGTAATTCCATGTTTGATTAATTTTTGTGCAATATTTGCTTGAATATCTGAATATCCTATTACAAGATCTGGTTTGAGTGAAATTATTTTATCTATGTTCGCATTTATGAATGAACAAATAATTTTTTTTTCTTTTTTAGCTCTTTTTGGTCTTACTGCATAATTAGAAACACCAATTATTCTTTTTCCTTCATTTAATAAATATAGTGTCTCTGTGCATTCCTCAGTTAAGCAAATTATTTTTTTTGGATAAGCTTCATTAATTCTCATAAAATTGAAATAATTATTTGTATATAGTATGTGAATGATTTAATTGAATTTATAATGATTTTATTTTTATACTTATAAAAATTTTTCTAGGACTATTTGGTCCATAAATAAAATTACTATCTCTATTTTTAGATGTATCAAATATTTGTTGATATGCATTCGTTAAATTATGTACACCTATACTGAACTCACTTGAAAATCCTAATGTTTGTATTTTTTGGATATAAATTGCTTTTATACTTAATGTATTAAATACTTCTGTTTCAACATATTCATCTTCATTTTGATTTGGTGCTCCCGCAAAATGAACTATATCCATAGATCCAGTGTGTATTAAGTTAGCCATTAAGTTAAATTTATTATTAATAAAATATTCTATTGTACTATATCCATATAATTTTGGTGTTCTTAAAAATTCATTTTTTTCAGCAAGATTAAGTGAGTAAACCACAGGTGAATCATATTCTGAATTTTGATATGTAAAGCCTGATTCAAATTGTATCTTTTTATTAAGATTACTTCTAATTTCAATATTTAGTCCTCGAACAGTTGCTCCGTCGCCATTTTTTTTAATAAATATATCACCATATATATCATTGCCAATTGGGTCTAGAAAAAAAGCATTTTTTAATCTTGTATAAAAGCCTTCTAGAGTTACTCCAAAAAAGTACTTATTAGTTGCAATATTATAATTCATTGACCAACTTAAACTCTTAGATTGTTCTTCCTTTAAGTTGTCCGATAATTGAATCATTGATACACCGCCACCAGAAAAAGCTATATGCAAATCTGAGTCAAATGCTTGTGGAGCTCTAAAACCTGTGCTATATGATAGTCTTATTTGTGTATTTGGATTCAGTGTGTATAGTGTTGAGACTCTTGGACTAATTATATAATTATTTAACAATGAATGTTTATCTATTCTAAATCCACTTAGTAAATTAAATCTCTGTGTGAGATTCCAATCTGATTGTATAAATGTTCCAAAGTTTTTCACTTTTTGATCAATAAGAAAATTATATGTTTCTATTTCATCTAAAATATCATCAATAATATATTCATATCCCAATGTTATTGTATTATTACCGAATAATATAGATGAATTATGATTTAATTGTACTCCAACTTGTGTAGTAGTGTTTATAGATTTTCCATAAGGTGGATTGCTTAAATAATCTATATCATCTTCTGTACCTAATTCTGGCCTAATGCCAGTAAAATGTTTTCTATCAGTATGCTGGGCAGCTAAATAAGTGTTAACAGATGATTTAAAATCATTAAAATATATTTGATAGTCAATATCTCCTAAAAATACATTTTGTATTCTTTCTTCAGCTTGCATTGATAAATGCGGAGGTCCGTCAGTAATTTCTCCTCCATATCTATATTCATATAAGTTGCCAATATTTATTTCCAATTTTGATTTTTCAGAGTTAGAAATAAAAAAATTTGCACCAAATGAATTTCCTTGTATTTCTGGAATTTCTGAAAAATTATCATCATTATGATCATATATTAATCTTTTTCTGTGATTCATGAAAATTGTAGTGCCACTATTTTTATTATTTGATAGTACAGTTGTATTAGCATTAATAATTTCATCAGTAGATTGATTATTAATGTTTCCAATCATATATCCTAAATAAAAGCCATTATTTATAGGTTTTTTTGTAATAATATTGACAGTTCCACCAATTGCAGATGAGCCGTATAATGCACTACCTCCTCCTTTAATGATTTCTATTCTATCAACCATATTTATTGGGATTTGCTCTAAGCCATAAAGACTAGTTAAAGGGCTAAAAATAGCTTTTCCATTAATTAAAATCTGAGAATAACCACCAGCTAGTCCATTCATTCTTAATTGAGTATAGTTACATGTTTGACAGTCAGTTTCTAGTCTTACACCCGATTGAAAATTTAAGCCGTCAGCTATAGTACAGGCATTTATATTTTCTAATTGTTTACTATTAATAATATTAACCATAACTGCAGATTTTGTTTTCTTTTTTAATGTTTTTGTTCCTGTTACTACAATTTGATCTAAATTATAAATTGATGGATGTAATTCAATGTCAATTTCATTAAGTCCTTTTTTGACTTTTACATAAATTTTTTCATCAACCATTCCGATTGATGAAACAATAAGAGTTTGTTCACCTAAGGGTAAATCTGTAATTTTATAAAATCCATTGTGATTTGATGAAGTTCCAAGAGATGTTCCTTCTAGTATAATGTTTGCATAAGGCACATTTTGATTTTCAGAATATATTTTACCAATTAAAGTTTGTGATATAGAAGGTGATATTATTAGTAAACAAAATTGAAATAAAATGATTTTTTTCATTTAATTTTTATATAGTTTAATCAAAGAGATTTAATGAATTTTTATAAATATACTTGATTTTATTATTGAGCAACCATAATTAAACTCATTATTATCATAATAAAGTTTTCAATTAATGTAGCTTCTGTCATTGGTAAATTAAAAGTACTTCCTAAACAAGCACATTTAGTATTTATTTTATTTCGCAATGTATTTATTACACCAAAGGTTGTAAATGATAAAATTATAATTGTAATTACTAATGCTAAATCAACATTATAACGGAAGAGAAGAAAGCTGCTAATTGTTATTTCAATAAATGGATATATATAACCATATAAGCTTACTTTTTTTGCTATTATATCATAACACATAAAAGAGTTTTTAAATCCTTTTAAATCTAGAAATTTAAAGAAGCTAAAAACAATAAAAAATATTCCCATATAATCTAACATTAGGTTATTTAGGTTTAAGTCATCTATATTTATCAATATGCTAGATAAAAAAATATATGTGATTATTAAAATTAATGGATATAGTTTCTTGATTTTATTTATTTTTTTTAGTGTAATATTTTTTCTATTTGTTTTTGTTAGGACTTTGTACTGTGATTTAATATAGCTTTGTATTTGAACTGCTGTAAATTGTTTTTCACTACTGATGTAAAGTTCATTTAAATCAGAGTTCATATCAACAGAATTAATATGTTTATTTTGTTTTAAATCATATAATATATCATTTATACAAGCATTACATTTAACACCATCTATTTTAAACTGCTGTAGTTTATGCATAGTTTAATATATATTTACTCTGATAATTCAACTGAAAAAAATATATTTTAAAATAAATGTTCTACATTTAAATTTTAAATTTATTTAAAGTTGTTTGTTTTTTCTGTTGTCTTTTCCATCTTCTTTTAGCATATTTCTGCATGTCTGTTACTGTGTCATTTTCATCAGTAATTTCTAGCCCAATTAAGGTTTCAATTATATCTTCCATAGTAACAACACCGTCTAGACCTCCATATTCATCTATAATGATTGCAATATGTTCTTTTTTATCTAAAATTTGATCCCACAAATTAAATAATGTTACACTTGATGGAATTGTTAATATATCTCGTTTAAAATCTTTAACTAAAAGATTTGTATTTTCTTTTTCTGATAATTTCTCTAAAATATCTTGTAAAAAAATGTATCCTGTAATTTTTTCATTTTGTTTTGAATATGTAGGGATACGAGAAAAGTTTAAGTACTTTTTATTGTGTTGAAACTCTTCTAATGTTAAATTTTCGTCAACTGAAGTAACAACAACTCGTGGTGTCATAATTTGTGTTACTTTTACTTTTTTAAGTTTAAGTATATTTTGGATTATTTTATTTTCATTTTCTGAAAAAATACCTTGATCAGTGCCAATATCTGCTAGGGCTGCAATTTCTTCTCTACTAGTTACATCTTCCTTCTTGTTATTAGATATTTTTTTAGTAATTCTTGTTGATAATATAACAAGAGGATATGTAATGAATAACATAATTTTGATAATGTGCAAAGTTATTTTTGACAAATTTTTCCAATATCTAGCTCCCATTGTTTTAGGAATTATTTCTGTAATAACTAGTATTAAAATTGTTAGAACTCCAGAGACTACACCAAGTGAGGCATCTCCAAAGATTTTTGTTGCTTCTGCTCCTACACCAGCAGCACCAATAGTGTGTGCAACAGTATTTAACGATAATATTGCTGATAGAGGTTTATCTATATTAGTTTTATAATTTAGAAATTGATTTGCCCATTTGTTTTTATCTTTAATTGTAATTAAATGAGTTTGTGGTGTAGAAAGAAGTACTGACTCAGTTAATGAACAAATAAAGGAAACAAATAATGCGAGAAATAAATAAGAAATTAATGCACTCATATTTATATTAAAATTACAATTATTTTAATTAATATTTACATCTAGAAATTATGATTTTTTATGAATTAAATAATTTATTTGATTTATATCATATAATTTTAATTTATGAAAAATATTGTTGTTTTTACAGGAGCGGGAATAAGTGCAGAAAGTGGACTTAGTACTTTTCGTGATTCTAATGGCTTATGGAAAAAGTATAAGATAGAAGATGTAGCTACTTTTGGAGCATTTATTAAAAATCCTAGATTAGTATTAAATTTCTATAATTTAAGAAGAAAACAATTATTAAAGGTTGAACCTAATATTGCTCATATTTCATTAAATGAGCTTCAATACAAGTTTAATTTAACTATTGTTACTCAAAATATAGATGATTTACATGAAAGAAGTGGCACTAAAAATGTTATTCATCTACATGGTAAATTAACTGAGTCAAAAAGCATAATTGATAATAAAATTTATGATATAGTTGGTGGTGAGCTAAATGTTGGTGATTATTGTAAAAAAGGAGGTCAACTTCGTCCTAATGTAGTTTGGTTTGGGGAAGCTGTTCCTAATATGGATCTTGCAATAGAAGTTGTTAGAAAAGCTTCAATTCTTATTATTATAGGTACCTCATTGCAGGTTTATCCAGCAGCTACAATAATTGATTATGCAATTAATGCAGAAAGAATTATTTTAGTAGATACTAATCCATCTATTTATAAAGGAATAGAAGTTTTCAAGGGTAAAGCTACGGAGATTATTCCTGATTTAGTTAGAGGCCTTTTAAGCTAGCTTTATATTAATTCCTGATGTAATTTTTTATTATTTTATAAGTATATTATAAATAGATATGTGAAAATTTTCTATATTGGAATGATTATTCTGAATAAAATGAAAAGTTTATTATTTTTTTTATTAGTTGTAAATTTATCAGTTGCTCAAAACTGGAATTATTTGGGTTTTTACCCTGGTGAAGGAAGACATCATCCTATTACTTTTTCTAGTGATGAATATGGATATATTATTGCTGGTCAAACAGGTGAGGGATCTTATCTTAATGATGTTTATAGATATAATTTCCAAGATGGAAATTGGATGCAATTATCTAATTTCCCAGGAGATTCACGGGGTTATGCATATGGTGTTTCAAATAATACATTTGCATATTTAGGTTTTGGAAGTAATGAAAATGGCTATCTAAATGATTTGTGGAGATATGATATGGCTAATGATATTTGGGTAGAACTCTCATCATTACCTGATATAGGTAGAAATCATCCTGCTATGATATTATGTGGTAATAAAATTTATGTAGGTATGGGAAGTGTTGATAGTGATAATCTAGGAGATTGGTGGGAATATGATATTGATTCAGATATATGGTCTCAAAAAACAGACTTTCCATACGGTAATAGACATCATCCTTTTTATTTTTCAATTGATAATATACCATTTGTTGGTTTTGGTCACGGGAACTCAGTAAATAATAATATTGTTATATATAATGATTTTTATAAATATGATGTTAATACAGATAGTTGGATTCAATTGAATAATTTTCCATCAGAAGGACGAGTTGCTGGAACACAATTTAGTTTCGATGGCAAAGGATATGTTTTAAGTGGTGATGGTGATGACCATGGGCCTTTAGATTCTGGTGAACTATGGGAGTATAACCCAGAATTAGATTCATGGTTACAGCTGTCATCCCATCCTGGAGGTGCTAGATGGGCACCAGGTTCTTTTGTGATTAATTGTAATGTTTTTTTAACATCTGGTTTTGAGGCTGAAAGCGGAATTTATTATAATGACCTATTGTCGTATACATTAAGCGATGAATGTGGTTGTAATGAAGAAGGTGCAATTAATTTTGATAGCACTGTTACCATTAATGATAATTCTTGTTGTTATATTGATGGATGCACAGATCCAAATTCAATTAATTATGATATTTTAGCTTGCCATGATGATGGGAGTTGTATTCCAATAATTTTAGGTTGTGATTTGCCAATAGCTGTAAATTACGATTCACTTTCCAATACATCTAATGCATATGCTGGCCCAAATTATATTTCTTTAGGACCTGGAGGATATCATTATAATGATATGTGGGATATGGTTTTTAATTGTTATCAGGATGTAGTGATTAAATCTGTTGATCTTTATGCTGAAACAGCATTTTCTACTCAAATTGAAATTCTAAATTTAGAAAATGAGCAAATCTTCAACTTAGATATTACACTTCAATCTGGCTTAAATCAAGTAGCATTAGATTTTTATATTGAACAAGGTAATAATTATAAAATTGGAATTAGTGGTGAGAATTCAGGTCTTTATAGAAATAGTAGTGTAGAGAATGAAAATTTTCCTATTAATCTACTAAATGTTATTTCTATAATTTCCAATACTACTGATAGTCCACTTGATTATTATTATTATTTTTATAATTGGCAGCTTGAAGTTGAATGTGATATAATTGATGGATGTATAGATGAATTTGCATGTAATTACAATGAATATGCAATTGAAGATGATGGTTCCTGTATTTATCCTGCAGAATTTTATGATTGTCAAGCAAATTGTTTGAATGATTTAGATAATGATTTAATTTGTGATGAACTAGACAATTGTCCTGATGAGTATAACCCTAATCAGGAAGATTATAATTTTGATTCTATAGGTGATGCTTGCGATAATGTAGAGATAAATCAAGAATTAATGAATAAAAAAATCATTAAAGTCATTGATATTTTAGGTAGAAATATTGTCTGTGATTCTAAAAATCAATTGTTATTATATTTATACGATGATGGTACAAAGGAAAAAAAGTATTTTATGAAATAAAATACTTTTGTAGTTGATTTATCTAACATATGAAAGTCCTCCATCCACTCTAATTATTTGACCTGTCATCCATTTAGCTTTATCTGAAAGCAGGAAGGATATTATATTTGATATGTCATTTGTTTCTCCAATGTTCTTTAATGGATGTTTTTGCTTAATATTTTCAATCTTTGATTCAGAGTTAATTAGTCTTTCTGATAATTTTGATGATACTAAGGAGGGAGCAATACAGTTTAATCTAATTTTTGGAGCCCATTCTGCAGCTAAACTTTTAGTTAATGCTTCAACACTGGCTTTACACATTGAAATAGAACTATGAAACGGCATTCCAAAGCTTGCAGCAATCGAGCTTATTGTTACAATTGAAGAATTTATATTGAATGATTTATGATAAAATTGTAATATATTAATTAAACCAATTACATTTACTTCATAGTCAAATTGAAAATCTTGTTCTTTATAATTATTAAAAGGTTTTAAATTTATTGTTCCAGGAAAATATACTAAACCATCTATTTTATCTACTTTTGGAAAAGTAAGCTTATCTAAAATATTAAAATTAGAGTCTTTTGAGCTAATTTTAATGAAATTATAATTTTTTTCTTTTACTAATTCTTTTGCAATATCGCTATTTGAACCAATTATTAAGATTTTTTTCATACTAATAGAATTACATTAAACAGATTGACTAATTAAACTAATTAGTAATACTAATATGCTAAGTGCTGGTAAAGACTTTTTAATTGGATCATTAACTTTTAAGTGCATTATTATTGCCCCTAACATTAGTACTGACATAGCACATGCAGTATACAAATTAACACTGGGTATCCATAAACCAACAATTAGTAATAATGCTAATGAAATTTTTAAAAAACCAATTATTAACATAAACCAATGAGGAAGACCATAAACATGAAATTCTTCCATTAGTGACTTCGCTTCACCGCCTCTCCATTGTGTTTTTTTATTGTATCTAACAATCCATACATTTAATATTGTTAATGAGATTAGTATGTTAATAATAATTAAAATATCCATACATCAAATATAGAATAATCATTAAAAAGATTTTTGTTTTTATCTTGAATTTTAATATATATTTTATTGTTAATTGTTTATAAGTATTAAACTTATGAGTCTTTATATAGGTAAATAATCTATATACTTGTATTTTATTTCAATTTATTCATAATGAAGAAAAGTAATAATCTAGATTTTGTCACATCTCTCAGAAAAGAAGTTAATTTATACTTTCATAAAAATAAAATTTCTAAAACTGCAAATCTTAATATGTATATTAAATGTGTAATAATGCTACTTATTTACATTATTCCATATTTATTAATGGTCCTAGGTTTTGTTGATCAATCATTATTTTTGTTATTATGGGCAATTATGGGTATAGGAATGGCAGGTGTAGGTATGTGTATAATGCATGATGGTAATCACAATGCTTTTTCAAATAATAGAAAAATAAATCAATTAATGGGGTTTACTCTTCAAATTTTAGGTGGTACATACAAAAATTGGAAAATTCAGCATAATCAATTACATCACAAGTATCCAAATACGATTAATTATGACCCTGATGTTAGTCCAATTAAATTATTAAGGTTTTCTCCTGACAGTTACTATAGTAAAATTTATAGATTTCAATTTATTTATGCTTGGTTTTTATATGGGTTAATGACATTTTCATTTGCTACAATTAAAGAATTTAAACAATTAATTGAATGGAAAAAAGGAAATGTTATTACAAGTGGCCAATATAATCAACTTATGTTAGAGTTAATTGGTTGGAAAATCGTTTATTATATTTTTATTTTAGTAATTCCTTTAATTACTTTAAATATCAGTTTTTCTCAATGGTTTGGTTTGTTTTTTTTAATGCATTTTATTGCTGGATTTTTACTTGCTATTGTTTTTCAAACAGCTCATATTATGCCAGAATGTGAACATTTACAATTTTCAGAAAAAATGGATTTAAACTCTTGGGCAGTTAATCAATTATTAACAACCTCAAATTACTCTCCTAATAATAAAGTTTTTTCTTGGATGATTGGTGGTTTGAATTATCAAATAGAACATCATTTATTTCCAGGTATTTGTCATGTACATTATTCTAGTATATCTAATATTGTAAAAAGAAAAGCTATTGAATATAATTTACCTTATAATTGCAAAAAGAATTTTACTCAGGCAATATATTCCCATGCTAAAATGTTATATTATTTAGGAAATCCCGATAAAATAATTAATTGATTAAGATGTTAAAAAAGATATTCATTTTTCTTATTTATTTATTTCCATCATTTTTTTTTTCTCAAACACCTTGTCTGGATGCTATAGCTAATGCTACTGGTTTAATTGGGGAATTTATCCCACAATGTGATGAAGATGGTTCTTATTCTCCATTACAATGCTGGTCTAGTACTGGATTTTGTTGGTGTGTTGATGAAGATGGTAATGAAATACCTGGAACATTGTTAGGCCCTGGTAATGGTGTGCCAAATTGTGTAGAATCTTTAGATACACTAAAAGTTCTGTATATTGGAAACAGTTACATTGCTAATAATGATCTTCCAAATATTATTTCATCTATTGCTAATTCTATGGGAGATTATATTTTTTTTGAATCTAGTTTAATTGGTGGAGCTACACTTCAAAGTCATACTAGTAATATTAACACTAATAATTTAATTATGGATGGTGATTGGAATTATATTGTCTTACAAGAGCAAAGCCAATATCCATCTTTTCCAATGTGGCAAGTTGTACAAGATGTCTTTCCTTATGCTAATCAACTGTGTAATTTGATTGATCAGTATAATGAGTGTAATGAAACTATATTTTTTATGACTTGGGGTCGAGAAAATGGTGATCAGAGTAATTGTGATAGTTGGCCACCTGTATGTACATACGAAGGCATGGATGATTTAATTTATGAGAGATATATGATGATGGCTAATGATAATAATGCGATTATTAATCCAGTTGGAGCTGTATGGAGACATATAAGAGATTATGAGTATGACTTAGATTTATATAGTTCAGATGGTAGCCATCCTTCTTTTTTAGGATCTTATGTAGCCGGTGTTTGTTTTTATACAACTTTTTTTCAGAAAAATCCATTGGAAATTCCATGGAATAATAAATATGGAATTTCAGAAAATGAGGTTTCATTAATTCATGAGGTTGTTAAACAAGTAGTGTATGATAACTTAGGAGAATGGAATATTATTTCAAATGATATAGATGATGATGGAGTTTGTAATAATTTAGATAATTGCCCCGATGTTTATAATCCCTCTCAAGAAGATCTTAATTTAGATAATATTGGTGATATATGTGATGGTGTTAATATTAATGATTTATATAAGCATAAAAAATGTATTAATATAATTGATATATTAGGCAGAAATAGTAGCATTAATGAGAATATACAAATACATATCTTCGATGATGGAAGTATTAAAAAGAAATTCTTAGTCGAATAACTTTTTATTGTTTTATGTTATTTCACCACATATTGCAATATCATTTTATAGTGAATTAAGCTTCCAAGCATTACAAACAAGTGCCAAATAAAATGAGAGTATTTTATTCTATTATCAATTAAATAAAATATAATACCAGTTGTATAAATAATTCCACCAAATAGTAAAAGACGAAAAGCTGTGTCAGGTATTGATGTGATAAGTTCATTTAATTTAAACATAATCATCCAACCCATCAAAATATAAATTAACACTGAAAGAATTTCATACCTTCCTGTATAAAAAACTTTTAAAATTATACCAATAAATGCAATTATCCACTGAGTTATAAAAAATATCCATCCAGTTTTTCCACCAATTGAAATTAATAATATAGGTGTATATGTACCTGCAATTAAAATAAAAATACAACAATGATCGATTATACGAAATATATGTTTGTATTTTGTGTTTATTACACTATGATAGATAGCAGATGAAGTGTAGAGGGTAATTAAGCTCAGTCCATAAATGATAGTGCAAAAAAATAAATAATCTTTATCAAACTTATTACACTGTTTTAGTAGTATTATAAATCCAATTATTGATACAATCGCGCCAATACCATGAGATATACTGTTTAGTGATTCTTCATTAAGAGTATATTTTTTTTTGACCAACTTCATTTTAAATAAAATAAATTATATTTTCTAAAATTAAATAATAACATTATTAAATAATATACATAGTTAATAAAATTCAATAGTTGTTGAACTATATATTTTATTTTCTTATTTGTACATTCATTGTATGAATTTAGGTTATGCATGTATTAATCAAACACTATCAAATTGTAATCCAAAGATTACTACTAATCGATCAATGATTAAAAAAACTTTCTTAGCTAAAGGAAAGTCCTATGCAAGTGCATTGAGTTTGTTAAATTGTTATGATTTGATAAAAATTTTAAAATGGAATAAGGAAAATAATATAAAATTCTTTAGATTATCTTCTGATATTTTTCCATGGGCATCGCATTATAATTTTTGTGATTTACCAGATTATGATGAAATAAAAAAGACTTTATTTAAAGCTGGATTATATGCTAAAAAAAATAATATTAGATTAACAGCACATCCTGGACCTTTTAATGTATTAGTGTCGCCCAATGATAATGTTGTTAAAAATACAATTATAGATTTATCAAATCACGGAGAAATGTTTGATTTGTTGACATTAGAAAGAACTCAATTTAATAAAATTAATATTCATTGTAATGGTGTGTATGGAGATAAAATATCCGCTATGAATAGGTTTTGTAAAAATTTTCAAAAGTTACCTCTTGCAGTGAGTTCAAGATTAACTGTTGAAAATGATGATAAACCATCAATGTATTCAGTTAAAGATTTAATGTACATCTATGATAAAATTGGAATACCAATTGTATTTGATTTCCATCATCATAAATTTTGTGATGGAGGTCTGTCAGAAAAACAAGCATTAAAATTAGCATTATCTACATGGCCAAAAAACATTAAGCCTGTTGTGCATTATTCCGAGTCTAAATCTTTACATGAATCGAATCCTAATATTAAGCTTCAAGCTCATTCTGACTACATAGAAAATCTGCCAAATACTTTTGGTTATAATGTGGATATTATGATTGAAGCCAAAGCAAAGGAATTATCTATTTTACCTTTCTTGGAAAAGAAATAATTCAATATGCCTTTTAATTATTTTTTATTAATTAGGTAGTATCCAATACAAATAGATAAGATAGAAACACTAAATAATAAGAGGTCATTAGGTGTTGTAAAATTATGAGATAATTTTAAAACCTTTTCAAAAAATTTAACAATTAATACAATGATGATAACCTTAATAATCTTATTTTTTAGTTGATCCAGGTTATTTATTTTTAGTGTTGAATCAGTAAATTTTCCTTTTGCGAAATCAATTTCACTAATGAATAGTTCATAAACTCCAAAGCCGAAAATTAATAACACAATACCAATTAAGAATAAATCAATAGAAGAAATTATCTGAAATAAAAGTTCATTATTATTACTAATATTATTATTAAAAATTGGGTTGTGAATTATTGTTGCTTGTATAATATCCCATCCACCTAATATAAATAATGTTATTGATGATATTACTGATAATATAACAGCAATAACTACAATAAATCTTGTGTTCCAAAGTGCTTTTTCAAATTTATTTTCAAACATTGACATATATAATTTTTTTTTTCAAATATAAAAAACTCAATATAGTTATTTAGTTATTATATAATTATTTGAATTTATTTTTTACTTATTATTAGATTCAAATTTTCCTCATTCTTAAATTAATAGGGGTTATTTCTAAGTATTCATCTTCTTTTATGTATTCCATTAATTCTTCAAGTGAAAATTCAGTTTTAGGTGCAATCTTCATAGCATCATCTGAGCCAGATTTACGCATATTTGTTAATTGCTTGCCTTTAATTAAATTAACTTCTAAATCATTATCTCTATTATGTTCTCCCACTACTTGACCTTTATAAATGATTTCAGAGGGAGAAACAAAAAATCTTCCTCTGTCTTGTAATCTGTTTAATGCAAAAGATGTTGTTGAACCTTGTTCACTGGAAGTCAAAGATCCCTTTGTACGAGTTTCAATTATACCTATATGCTTCTTAAACTCATGAAATCTATGAGTCATTATTGCTGTTCCCGATGTAGAAGTTAAAATATTATTTCTTAATCCAATAAGTCCTCTTGATGGAATCATGAATTCTAAATGTTGTAAATCTCCTTTTGTTTCCATTACAAGTAATTCACCTTTTCTTCTAGTTGCTAGTTCAATAGCTTTTCCAGAGTGTTCTTCAGGAACATCTATGACAAGACTTTCAAAAGGTTCGTGTATTTCTCCATTTATTTTTTTTTCTATAACTTGTGGTTTTCCAACTTGTAATTCGTAACCCTCTCTCCTCATTGTCTCAATTAATATAGATAAATGTAGTATTCCTCTTCCAAAAACATTAAACTTTTCTTCAGAATCAGTTTCTTCAACTCTTAATGCTAAATTAATTTCTGTTTCTTTTATTAATCTATCTCTTATGTGTCTAGATGTTACATATTTACCTTCTTTGCCAAAAAAAGGTGAATTATTAATAGTAAATATCATACTCATTGTTGGTTCATCTATTTTTATCCTAGGTAATGCTTCAGGCTGATTTAAACTTGAAATAGTATCGCCTATTTCAAAATCCTCTATACCTACAATTGCACATATGTCCCCTGAATTAACAGTTTGTACAGATTCTTTACCTAAACCTTTAAATTCAAATAATTCTTTAATTCGAATTTTTTTTGAATTATTTTTTTGACACAATATATAATCAGAACCTTTTTTTATATCTCCTTGAAATACTCTTCCTATAGCAATTCTACCTTTAAAAGTTGAATAATCTAAGGACGTGATTTGCATTTGTGTTGTGCCTGATCTTGAAGGAGCTTGTGGTATATGTTGAATTATTATATCAAGTAAAATATTAATATTGTCTGTTTTTTTCTTCCAATCTAAACTCATCCATCCATGCTTGGATGAACCATAAATTGTTTCAAAATTTAATTGATCTTCTGTTGCATTTAAGTTAAACATTAAATCAAAAACAGATTCTTGTACTAATTCTGGTTGACAGTTTTCTTTATCAATTTTATTAATTACTAAAATTGGCTTTAAATCTAATTCAATTGCTTTTTGCAAAACAAATCTTGTCTGTGGCATGACACCTTCAAATGCATCTACAAGTAACAATACACCATCAGCCATTTTTAATACTCTTTCAACTTCTCCTCCAAAATCAGCATGTCCAGGTGTGTCAATTATATTTATCTTAGTTTTTTTATATCTAACTGAAATATTTTTAGATAAAATTGTTATGCCTCTCTCCCTTTCTAAATCATTGTTATCTAATATTAATTCTTTTTTTTCTTTATTTATATTTTCTATAATACATGATTGAATAATTTTATCAACTAAAGTTGTTTTTCCGTGATCAACATGAGCAATTATTGCAATATTTCTGATAGATTCCATAATAATTTTTAGCAAATATAAACTCTTAAACTTCTATAAGTATTTTATTTTGAAAATAACTGTTCAATTATTTGTGAAAATAGACTTTATATTTAATTTTTTATTAGTATATATATGTTAAAAATATATTATGAATTTAAAAAATAAAAAAATCATTATAACTGGCGGTAGTTTGGGAATAGGAAAAGAAACAGCTAAAAATTTATTAAATAAAGGGGCAAATGTTCTTTTAATAGGACGATCTATGAATAGGTTAAATAATGCATTTAAAAATTCAAATGCTCATTTATTTTCATTTGATATTGGAGATGTTGATAAAATTAAGTTAAATGCTGCAAAATGTTTATCAGCATTAAACTATGAAGTTGATGTTTTAATTAATAATGCAGGTATCGGAGTAAGTAAATCTATAGATGAGCTTAATTATAGTGATTTTTTAAAAGTTTTTAATGTTAATGTATTTGGATTATCTTTATTTACTAAAGAAATTACACCTTTTATGAAGAAGAGAAAAAATGGTACAATAATCAATATAGGATCTACCGCAAGTTTAAAAGGGTATAAAAATGGTAGTATATATGCTTCTTCAAAATTTGCTTTAAGAGGTTTATCTCAATGTTGGCAAGCTGAATTGAGGCCTTATAATATTCGTGTTTGTCAAATTAATCCTAGTGAAGTTACTACAGCTTTTGGGAGTAACGACAGAGTAGAAAGAGATAATATTTATAATAAATTATCACCAAAAGAAATCTCACACTCAATTATTTCAGCATTAGAGATGAGTGATAAAGGTTTTGTAAATGAGGTAAGTGTTTGGGCGACAAATCCATTTGAATAATTTATTTATCCATTTTTAATTAGCTTTTGACTTTTTAAGCATATCCATGATTTACGGGAATCTGATGTTAAAATAGATGTTACTGGGTTGTTTTTTTCGGTATATTTTTTGCCATATATTTTAAGTTGAAAATCAGATTCAGAAAATGGATTTTTAAAATCTTTAAGTTCAGCTCCCCCTGCATCATAGCTATTTAACATGATATCCTTTGTATTTTTAATGAGTATATTCTTCATTTTTAAATTAATATTTCCCCATTTTTCTTCAGGATGAATTCTACTTTGATATAAACTTTCAGATTTTATATAGTTACCTACACCAGGAAAAAACTTTTGATTCATTAAAGTTGAGCATATTGATTTATTTTTATTTACTTTTTTTTCTAAAAAAAATAAGTGTTTTTTTAAATTGTATGATGAATTCAATATATCATAAATAGGTTGAAATTTTTCATTAAAATCTAATTTTTTAATTATTTTCATCTTTCCAAATTTTCTTACATCTTTAAAGAAGATTACTTTATTATTATCGTAGATTTTAAAATGACAATGTTTAACTAATTTAGTTGACCACCCACCAGTCATACCAAGATGAAAATTAAATATTTGATTATTTTTAAGGTCAATAAAAATATTTTTACCTACTGTATATGATAAGCAACTATTTGGTAAGTTGTTATTTATCATATTAAATACCTCAAGGTAATTTTTTGTATAGTAATCAGAAATTATTTTAAATTTTAATTGTTTACTTTTTTTAAAGCATGTGTTAAAATAATCTGATGCAATCTTAGCTTCTGGACCTTCTGGCATATTTATAAAATTTTAAAAAATGATTAATTTATTTTGTAATTATTTTTCTGCAATATACAATATGACACTCCCAAAAGTTAATTTAGAATATTTACAATTTTTAAAACCTACTTTTTTAAGTTTATTTAAAAATTTTTCTTTATCTGGAAACAATTTAACTGATTCAGAAAGATATTGATATGCATTTGTATCTTTTGATATTATTTTTCCTATTAACGGTACAATAATATTAAAGTATATATTGAAAAGTTGTTTAATTGGAAATACTGATGGGGAAGAAGGTTCAAGAATAATTAAAATACCATTTAAGTCTAATACTCTATACATTTCTTTTAATCCTTGATCAACATCTTCAAAATTTCTAACACCAAAACCAGCAGTAATTGCTTGAAATGAATTGTTATTAAAAGGAAGTTTTTCTGCATCAGCTAATTGAAGTGTAATTCTATTTGTTAATTTTTCATTTAAAATTTTCATTTCTCCAATATTTAACATTTTTTTTGAAATATCAATTCCAATTATTTTTGCATTAGTATTTTTGGCTGCACTAATAGCAAGATCAGCAGTTCCAGTAGCAATGTCAAGTATGTTCTTAGGATTATTTGTTATTTTTTTGATAGCTATTTTTCTCCATATATAGTCCATGCGAAATGATATTAATTGATTTAAAAAATCATATTCATCAGCAATATTATTAAACATATTTTTGATTTGTTTTTTTTTATTTTCAATATTATTGTATGGTTTTAAATTTTCCATATGTTAAATTTATTTAATCTTAGATTAACTTGATATTGTTTATATTTTTATGACCATAAAATATATATAATTTCCACTATTCTTAATTATTTCTATTTCAAATTTATAGATTTACATTTTTAGATGTTAATACACATGAAAAAAAATGTTATTTTCTTATTTATTTTATTAGTATTTTCTTGTGGGATTAATAAAAAATTGTCATACTCATCAGATTATCTTATACCAACTCAAGAATTTAATAAATATCAAGTATTTGTTGATTTAGATTATAATAATTCAAAAAACTGGGCATTTCGGTCAGATTTTCATGATTATAAAAAGTTAATGCCCAAAAATTATAAGTATACAAATGAAAATAAATACGATGTTTCCGTTTTTTATATTCATCCAACATCTTTATTTTCATCGGAATATTGGAATGCAGATACTACACATTTCGTAAATAATCAATTTATTGATTTGTGTTTAGAAAATCAAGCATCAGTGTTTGCTGGTTTAGGCGAATTATATGCTCCACACTATAGAGAAATGCATATTTATTCTTACTCTGACACTGTGAATGGTTTAAAAGCATTTGATGTAGCATATAAAGATGTTTTACTCGCATTTAAATATTTTTTTAATAATCTTAAAACAGATAAATTTATTATTGTATCTCATAGCCAAGGTACAAATCATGCTAAAAAATTGATTAATGAGTATATATATAATAATGTTAAAATATTAGATAAATTAGTTTTAAGTTATTTAATTGGTATGGATATATCAAAAGATGAAATGCTAATTAATTTATGTGAACATCCTCACCAATTAAATTGTTATCTTTCATGGCGTTCATTTAATCATTCATATTATCCTTTTGACTGGAAGTATGGTGATAATTATATTTCAATTAATCCTATTGATTATACAAGTAGTTTTTTATGGACTGCTAAAAAACTCCATAAAGGTATTTTATTACCTAATAAAAAAATTTTTTTTAAAAAAAGTTTATCTGTTCGTAATGAAAAGGGATTACTTTGGGTGAAGTTGCCTAATAATATTTTTTTAAATAGATTTAAAAGAAACTCTTATCATAATGCAGATTTTAATTTGTTTTGGGTCAATATGAGATCTAATTTTATTTCAAGAATGGAAAATCTTGAATAGTTAACTAATACTTTTTTACTTTTTATATAATGTATATTTGCTAAATGATATATGATTTTTATCAAGTAGATGCATTTACAAGTAAAATTTTTGGTGGTAATCCAGCATGTGTTGTTCCTTTAGATTCTTGGCTGTCTGATGATATTTTATTAAATATAGCAAAGGAAAATGCTGTTTCTGAGACAGCTTTTTTTGTAATTCATGGTGAAAAAATTAATCTTAGGTGGTTTACTCCTGATATAGAAATTGATTTATGTGGTCACGCTACTCTTTCTGCTGCATTTGTTTTAAAAAAAGTGTTAAATTTCCCAAAGAATGAAATTGTTTTTCATACTCTCAGTGGAATAGTGAAAGTAAATTGTATTGATAATGTGTTTTATTTAGATTTCCCCGCCAGAAAAGCGAACTCAGCTGAATTACCTTACGAAATTAAAATGTCTTTAACTATACAGCCAAAAGAAGTATATAAGTCAAGAGATTATATGTTAATATATGAGTCCCAAGAAGATATTGAAAATATTAAAATAAATAGAAATTTTTTTGATAACATTGATTTAGGATATGGTGGTGTAATTATTACTGCTAAAGGAGATTCTGTTGATTTTGTTTCTCGTTTTTTTACTCCTGGAGCTACTATTTTAGAAGACCCGGTAACAGGATCTGCACACTGTACATTAATACCATATTGGTCATCAAAGTTAAATAAAAATGAACTAAGTGCTTTACAAATTTCAAGTAGAGGAGGTGAATTATTTTGTAAGGATAATTTAAATAGAGTAATTATTGGTGGTAAAGCAAGACTTTTTTCTTCGGGTAATTTTAATATTTAAGGAATTATCATAATGAGAAAAAAAAAAGGAGGCTCTTGCCTCCTTTTTTTTATTTAAGATTAGATAAATTAAAATGCAAATCTGAATTGCATTCCTAATCCTAGAGTCATTGCATCAGTTTCATGCATTGATCCATCATGCATTTCAGCTGCAGGCATATTAATACCTAAATAAGGCTCAAACCATAACTTACCATCCCATGCTAATACTTTAGAACATCCTACTCCTAAGAACATATCCATTCCAGTTTCTTCATGTTCATGAGTATGACCACAAGTAGCATCAGTTGTACAGCATTCTGTATGAGACCATCTAGCTGAGTTTACTGAAAATCCTGCCCAAAGACCTTTGTCACCAATATAATATCTTGCACCAATGCCCCAGTCCATATAGTCATCACCTGCATCATCTGCTGACTCAGTTGCCATTTCAAACTCTAAGGATACCATTACATTGTCCATAAAGAAATAGCCTACATTAGCAGTATTATCTGCTGTTGTAAAATCAGTTCCAACTCCAAAAGTATACATACCTTTTTCTTGAGCAAAAGTAAATGCACTTACTAAAAGTGCAAACATAATTGTTAAATTTTTCATAAGATTTAATTTTAATTTAATTTGGCAAACATAACCTTATTTATTAATATAATCTCATTTAATTTATTTAATTAATTAACAATCTTTTGTTAAGTGATTAATTTATTTTTATTTGGAAATAATAATTTATTGATACATAGAAAATAGAGGAATAGTTTGACTACCAATAATGGTGAGTATTTGCATAATTACATCAAATAATGAATGTTATTTGTTTGTGCAACATTCTTGATTTTCACATTGACAAAATTTAAGATTATATAAATGAAGTACAGCAAGAGTAATTCCAATCCCATATGTGACATTTTGACTAATATAAAAAACTCCAATAGTTTTATTCATTATGCAAATAAAAAATAATAACCATGCAAGCCATAATGCATATTTTATAAGCTTATTTGAGGATGTTTTTGTTGCTTGATATATTGCAAAAAATGAAATAATTAAAAAAATATAATCAAGTGATTGCCACCAAGTTGGCGCATCAGAACAACATGTTAATGTACAGGCTTGTGTAATAAAAAGAAATGGTGTAGCTATGCAGTGTATCAGACATAGAGTACTTGCAAGTGATCCAATGGTGTCAGGTTTATATAATATAGATCTCATTATTTAATAATTTGATTTGTAAAATTAATAAAAGAGAATTAAATTGCAACAATGTTGCGATATAAGATAGAAAAAATTTTAAAAGAGAAAAAATTAAGCTTAACTAAAAGTCGAAAAAAAGTTTTAAAATTTTTTATAAAATCGTCAAAGCCTTTAAGTTTAAATCAAATAAGATTATTCGTTGGTAAGATGGATAGAGTAACTTTATTTAGGGTGTTGAATATTTTTGAATCTAAGCAGATTGTTCATAAAATAAGATTAGAAAATGGAAAAACTTTATATGCATTATGTAAAGAAGAATGTGAAGGCGATAATCATAACCATAATCATATTCATTTTCAATGTGAAAATTGTAATGATGTTTCGTGTTTAACAATTGAAAATTTTCCTGTTTTAAAGATTCCAAATTACACATTGAATAACATCGATATTAATGTAACTGGTTTATGTATTAATTGTAATTAAAATTCAATGAATAAATATCAATTCTTTTTTTCAATTCTTTTTTTCAATTCTTACATATTATTTTCACAGGTTCAAGGTGTTGTTCTAAATAATGAACAATCCCCACTTGATGGTGTGAATATATATATATCAGAGTATGATTTACTGATAAAAACCGGTGTTGATGGGGTGTTTTTAATTAGTGAATCAATTCCAAACAATAGTTATTTAGAGTTCTATAAAAAGGGTTATCAAACTACTATTATTCAATATAATTATGAGAATGAGTTAAAAATTGTTTTAAAAAAGTTACATGTTGAACTTGATGAAATTGGTATTCGTGAAAGCATAAGTGTACTTGGTAGTAATAAATTATTAAATATAGAACAAAAGTCACTTAGCGATAATTTTATTTCCTCTACCTCTTTAGTTGAAAATATTAATCAATTAACTGGTGTCAGTTCAATCGGTTCTGGTTTAGGAATTCAAAAAATAGTAATTAGAGGTTTGTCTGGACTAAGAGTTGTAACCTATTTAAATGGTATGAGGATTTCTAATCAAGAATGGGCTAATGATCATAGTATCGGATTTACTGATTTAGGAATTTCAAAAGTTGAATTAATTAAAGGTGCATCATCATTACAATTTGGTGGAGATGCTGTTGGAGGTATATTATATTTTTCTGATGAACCATTTGTTGAAAGTACAATACCATCTGGTTTTATTGCAACTAAGTTTGATAACAGTCATATGTTATTTGGTAATCAATTTGGTGTTAAAATGTCTAGAAATAATTTTTATTTTAAAGCTGATGGAGAATATAGTCAAGCTTCTGACTATAGATTACCTGATAATACTTATCTTTTTAATTCAAGATTCTTGAATAAAGCATATAAATTCTCAGTTGCTTACTTTAATGATAAAATTCAAAGTATTTTTCGTTATCAACATAACTCTGATCATGTGGGTATTCCAGCTCATGCATGTAATGTTGATTTGACTAGTGTTCCTTTAGAATCTCTTACTTCTTCTTCTTTGGATTTAAATGAAGATTATAAAATGACTCGTCCAACTCAATATATTAATAATCATTTATTTACATTAAAAAGTAATTATTTTTCTAATCAAATTAAGTATTCATTTTTTGTTGGATATTTTATTAATAATCTTCAGGAGTTTGAAAAATGGACTATACCTGCATTTGATATGGATTTATCTACAACAACACTTAGATTCAATTTAGATTTTTTAATTAAAAAAATTAAAATTAATACAGGATTACAGTATCAAAATCAAGATAACTTTAATAATATATCTTCTAGATTAATTCCTGATGCATCCTCTAATGATTTTGGATACTATTTAACAATGGATTTTAATAAAAATAATTTTGGTTTTAATAGCGGTGTGAGATTTGATTATAAAAATATACATTGTAAAGACTTCGAATACAATACCTTTTTCCCCTCTGTTAATTCATCATTAGGATTTTTTTATAAACAAAATGATCATATATCTAGAATTACTTATTCTAGTTCTTATAGAGCTCCTCATTTATCTGAGCTTTTTTCGGATGGTGTTCACCATGGTACTATGAGATATGAAATTGGTAATATTAGTCTGGATACTGAAAAGAGTCATCAATTTGATTTTAAATATCAGTACAGTAACGATCATATTGGATTTGTTGTAAATCCTTTTGTCCAGTTTGTTAATGATTTTATTTCAATTAATCCTGTAGATTCTTTTTATATTAATACTTATAGAATCTATAACTATATCCAGTACGATAATGTTCAATTATCTGGTTTAGAAATAAATTTTCATTATCATCCTCATTTACTACATAATTTACATTTTGAACAATCTTATTCATTTATAAATGCAGTAAATATTGATGATGATGTGTTTTTAGCATTTACTCCCTCAAATAAAATAAAAACAAAACTTTATTTAGATCTTGAAAATTATAGTATTCCATTAAGTTTAAATAATATTTCAATATATCATTTATATTCTTTTTCTCAAGATAATGTTGCTTTATATGAACCATTTTCAAGTGCATATAATATTGTAAATGTTGAACTCATGTTTAATCCATTTAATAAAACTAGTTTACTAATTGGTGTTAATAATTTATTTAATGAAGAATATGTACCTCATTTATCAAGAATAAGAGATGTTGCTGGTGGTGTCCCTCAGCCTGGAAGGTCATTTAATATAAGTTTAAAGTATGAATTTTGATTTAAAACATTCTGATGAGCTTTAATGAAAGCGAAACAACAAATTGTCAATGTTTAATCTTAATAATTAAAATTATGAAAAAAATTTTTTTAATTCCATTTGTAATTGCATCGTTGTTTATTATGTCTTGCGAAGAAGAAGATCATCACGATGAATGTCATGAATGTCATATTGCATATATGGCAACAGGCAGTAAAACTCAAGGAGAAATAGGTGAGTTTTGTGGTGATGATCTTGCAGATGTTGAAGCTAATGGTTATACACTTCTTGAAGATTTAGTTGTTGGTGATGTAACAATTCCAGCAGGTTTTTACCCTGGTGTAGATATACATTGTGAAGATCATGCAGATCATGATCACGATCATTAATATTTAATTAAATTATTTTTACACTTACAACAGGATTGTGTTTCAGTAATCTTGTTGTAAGTGTATTGTTATTTTACTTAATTTATTACTTTTGTATCCATGATTAAATTAGATAAAGTAGATAAGTCTTTCGATTCTTACAAAGCATTAAATAAGTTGTCACTTAATGTTAATTCCGGTGAAATTTATGGTTTACTAGGTGCAAATGGTGCTGGTAAATCAACAACATTAAATTTAATTCTAGGCTTTTTAAAACCAGATAGTGGATTTATTAAGATTAATGATGTCAATATAATTAACACAGATATTATTGGTTATATTCCTGAAAATGTAAATCTTTATCCATACCTGAGTGGTATAGAAAATTTAGATTACTTCTGTAAATTATCTGGTTTCAATTATGATAACAATGAATTATCAAGTTTTTTAAATGAGTGTGGATTACAAGAAGATGCACATAATAAATTAATATCTAATTATTCTAAAGGCATGAGACAAAAAGTAGGGATAGCAATTGCATATTCTAAGAAAGCAAAAGTTTATTTATTAGACGAACCAGCTAGCGGTTTAGATCCATTGTCTAGTAATGAGCTTTCAGATTTGCTAAAAAAATTAGCTGCTAATGGTTCAGCGATTTTAATGGCTTCACATGATCTATTTAGAGTCAGAGAAACATGTAATAAAATAGGTATTTTAAAAAATGGTAATTTGATTAAAGAAATGGATGCTAAAGAAATCACATCAGAAGAATTAGAAAAAGTTTATTTGAATTTTATGAAAAATTAACTTCTTTATTAAAAATGAAACATATTTTATTTAATGAGTTAATAGGTTTATTTAGGAATCGTTTATTTATGATTCTTCTTGGTGTTTTTTCAATTTCACTAGTTTTAACAACATATTTTGGCATTATACATAATAACAAACAAATTTTATCTCAAAATGATGCAAAAGAGCACATTAGAGAGCAATGGGATGAAATGAATCATACTAACCCTCATAATGCTGCACATTTTGGTAGTTATGCATTTAAACCAATTACAATTTTAAATAGTATTGATGAAGGAATTAATGGAATTACGGGTAATGTTATTCGTTTAGAGGGTCATAGACAAAATGATGTAATGTTTTCAGAAGCATCACAATCTTTATTGATTTCAAATTTCGGTAAACTTAAACCATCACTTTTGCTGCAATTTATAATTCCATTATTTTTAATTTTCTTAGCATTTAATAGTTATTCAAGTGAAAGGGAGAGCGGTAGATTAAAATTATTATTAATTCAAGGTTCTAGCTTAAATAAAATAATTTTTTCTAAAATTATAGCAATTTGGTCTATTGGTCTTACACTACTATTAATTACTACTTTCATTCAGTTTATATTTACTAATAGTCTATTTAATATTGATATCTTGATTAGATTAATTTTATTATTCCTTAGTTATAGTTTATATTACCTCATATTAATTAGTCTTACAGTTTTTCTTTCACTTCTATTTAAGAATAGTACTAGTGCCTTGTCATTAACTCTTGTGTTATGGGTTATGTGGGTCGTTTTTTTACCTAAAATATTTGGTAATACAGTTGAAAAAATTAATCCACTACCAACAAGAGTTGAGTTTCAGAATAATATGGATAATGATAGGTCTAAAGGTATTGACGGTCATAATCCTTCTAATGAAAGAAAAGATGAACTTATTAAGAGTACTTTAATTCAGTATGGAGTAAATTCTTTATCAGATTTACCTGTAAATTTTAGAGGTATTTTGATGCAGGCTGATGAAGAATATGGCAATAGTGTTTGGGATAAGCATTTTGGAGCACTGTATTTACAATTAACCAATCAAAAAAATATATATCAATTTACTGGCTTGATTAATCCATTTGCTTCTTTACAAAGTTTAAGTATGGCAACAGCAGGTTCTGATATGTTTCATCACTTAAATTTTTTGAGTCAAGCTGAATATTATAGACGGGATCTTATTGAATTATTAAATAATAAATGGAGAGACGGTGATTGGGATGAAAATTTTTATAAATCAATAAAAGATTTTCATTATAATTCACCAAGTTTTCTATCATTTTTTTGGAAATATATTTTAGATTTTGTGTTTCTTTTTTTATGGTCAATAATACTGGTTGTTTTACTAAAATATTTAACTAAAAAAACTTCTATCGTATGAGAGTGTTTAATATTTTGTTTTATGAATTCAATCATTTTAGACGAAGTAGTGCTAAGGTATTAACTTATTTAATTTTTGTATTTGCTTGTATTTATTCTATATATAGTGGCTTTGAATTACAAAACCAGCAACAAACTACGATTGAGACTATAAAAAATGAGCAAAAAAAGGAAATATTACTAGTTTCAAAGTTTTTTCAAAATATGTCTGTGCTACCTGGTCCTTTAGATGTATTAGGCTATATACCTACTTATGCTACAAAACACCCATCACCACTTCTTCCACTGGGTATTGGTCAGTCTGAACAATATGGATATTATAAAAAAATAACTAACTGGAGTTCAACTTATGATAATGATATGGTTGAAGAAATTGCTAATCCGGAACGTTTAGTGAACGGCAATATTGATTTTTCATTTCTCATTATTTTCTTACTACCAATATTACTAATAATTTTTACATATAACATAAGGGGTTTTGAACAGGATATGAGATTTGATAAATTGATTGAAATTCAATATGGTTCAATTTCAAAGTGGATTTTGATTAGATTCATATTTTATATAACACTATTACTTTTAACAGTTCTTTGCTTTATGTTTTTTGTTGTAATAGTTAATGATGCATTTTTTTCTCATATATCAGAAATTAAATCATTGATTTTTTTGTTACTAATTTATGTGCTTTTTTTTACTACCATTTTTTATTTCATCGTCTTAAAAAGCTATGGTAGTAGTGCAATAGCTTTTAAAATGATTAGTGTATGGCTTATATTATGTGTGATTATCCCTGGCACTGTTCATCAGTTTGCTAGTATAATATATCCAACACATTATATGACCGATTATTTAGATTCAAATAGAAAAGAATCTTATGAAATTTTTGATTTACCAACAGACTCATTATATGTCTCATTACTTTCAATATATCCAGATTTATCACAAACAAAACATGCTAAAGAAAATAATATAAATAATGATTATAGAAGAAATGCACTTTCTGCAATTATAAATCATATGAATAAAAGTGCAATAAATAATATTGAAAAACAAAATGAATTAAAAAATCAATTAATATGTTCTAGTTACTGGTTTAATCCAGTTTCATTTATTCAAAATAAATGGAATAATTACATTAATACTGATTATTATTCTTATCAAGAATATCGTTCAGAAATTCAAAAAATTTTAGATACAAAATTAAGTTTGTTGAATTTTGAATCCTGGAATGAAACTGAAGTTACTATGGTTGTTTATGAAGATTACTTAAAGCAACTTAATGCTTTTATGGAATAAAATTATATTGTTTCTACTTGCTGAAAAGTATTGATAATAAAAAAATAATTAACATAAATTGACCTATTTATTAGAATATATCATTATTATTAAAATAATAATATAGTCCTTTTTATATAATCTGTTATAATGAAAAAAGTTGTTGTAAATGATAAAATGCAAAATGGATATTTTTATTTCCTTTCAGAAATTCCTGGTTCAAATTTCCATAAAGAATTTTCACCAGAATTAACACCAAAAGAAATGTTAAATATGGGAGTATTCGGTGGTAAATATATTAATGATTGTCAATCTGAATATCCAAAAAATTGGTTTATTAATGCAAGGACATCAAATTTTCAAAAAGATGTAAATCTTAATTTTTATAAAGTCAATGCTTCATTACCTCTATCTGTTTGGAAAGAAAAAGGGTGGATTTATAAAGATGATCCAAGGGGATGGTTTCAATGGTACTGTAGATATTTTATGGGCAGAAGAATTCCTGAAGAAGATTTAAGACAAATTAAAAGGTGGAAAGCAATGAAGCGACACATTGGTGCCATTAAAAAGAATTGTCAACTAGGTGACTTAAATTGTAGGAAAAAACAAAGGCAAGCATTATTACATTGGGCATATGATTCAAGAAAAATATAATTTTATTGTCAAATTATTTTTAATATTTAATCTGATATTATAGAGATAAAATGTTCAATTGAGTTTATTATTGTTAAACCTGAAGTTGATAAAATATCTTTATTTTTTCTTGTAACTAAAAATTTACTTTGTTTTAATAATTTTTTATTTAAGTAATCGATTGTATTTGGTAAATCGAGTTGAGAAATGTTTGAAATTGAGAAAAACAATATATTATCAACTTTCATTACATCTGTAACTTGAGTAAGTCCTGATAAAGGTACATTAGCACCTAAATATATTACATTGTGACCCTTTTGTAATAATAGCAATCTAGAAAATAATAATCCTAACTCATGATGCTCGTCTGGTGGTAGGAATAAAATCCAAGTCTTTGAATTATTTATATCAAAGTTTTTAGTATTATTAATTTCGCTATATAATTTTTGTTTAAACATTTCTGATAAAAAGTGTTCTTGAGCTGGACTAATTCGATTTGTTAACCAAAATAAACCTATCCTAGATAGGGAAGGTAGCATTATTTGCTTATAGAATTCTATAATATCAAAATTTAACAAACATTCATTATAGATTTTATTAAATAAATTTGTATTAAAATCTATTCCTGATTGAATTATTTTATTAATAAAAAATTGATATTTTTTTTCTTTATCATAATTTTTAATTCCATTAATTAAGTCATTAATTTTTGCTTCTTCTTGTTTAGATATAAAAGATATTTTATAACCTGAATCAACAAGAAGTTTAGCATTTAGTGCATTTACAAGAAGTTTATCAGAGTAAGATCTAATATTAGTATTAGTTCTACTCGGGGTTAAAAAATTATAACGATTTTCCCAAGTACGAAGAACTAGTTTGCTTATTCCGGTTATTTTAGAAAATTGATCAATACTGTATCCCATTTTATACTAATAAATTAGATATTTCATACACAAATTTAAAAAAAAAATAGAATTGTATAGTTTTTTTAAAAAATAATTATACATTTGTGATGTTTGTATAGAATTTAATATAAATAGTTATACAAAATGAAAATAAAGTATTAATGAATAACTTAAATAAAATGAAAAAAAATTTACTTCTTATTATGCTATCTTTTTTATCGATAGTGTTTTCTCAAACCACGCACATAGTTAACTCAGGTGCATATTATTATTCACCCTCTGAACTTATTATAGATCAAGGTGACACAGTTGTTTGGATCAATGATGGAGGAACACATGATGTAAATGGTGATTTAAATTCAATAACAAGTGAACCTTTTAATAATCCTGTAACTTTCGATTCTCCGGCTACAAGTGTTGCTGGTGCTGAGATCTTCACATTTATTTTCAATGTTCCTGGATTATATAATTATGATTGTTCAGTTGGTAGTCATGCAATTAATGGTATGGTTGGCTCTATTATTGTGAATGAGGTTAATGAGATTGTTGATTGTGTAGACAATGATGCTTCAGCAGTTGCTTTAGCAAGTATGTG
>CEQM01012004.1_pt1 | contig 38310 bp, 43 predicted proteins | sample 531111 | NCBI WGS metagenome assembly CEQM01 (sample SAMEA2621278, study PRJEB7988) | marine metagenome | biome: marine biome (ENVO:00000447); feature: deep chlorophyll maximum layer (ENVO:xxxxxxxx); material: "saline water (ENVO:00002010), including plankton (ENVO:xxxxxxxx)" | depth 120 m
GGGCCGATTGGATTAATGTCAGTCTTTTATGCCAGACAAGCTGGTGCAGGAGATATTGCAGTTACAGCAAGATATCCTCAACAAATCGAAGCCGCAAAAATGCTAGGAGCAACACACGTCTTCCCGTCAGATGAAGATGGTCCTGAGCGATTGGAACACTGGTCAAAACAAAATCCTGTGGACTTAGTTATGGAAACAGTTGGTGGAACGGCACAAACACCAACATTAGCATCACGTATTTCGCGCATTGGAGGGAAAATTCTTCTTTTGGGTGTTTTCTCTGGAGATAACCCCCTTCCAGCAAGATCAATTGTCTCAAAACAACTCAGAATTGCAGGAACAATTTTCTATGGCTATATAGGATTCCATCATGACTATGAAATAGCTACACAGCTTCTCAGTTCACATAGAGAGAAAATGGCAAAATTGATTACACACCGTGTACCTTTGGAAGACGTGGCAAAAGGTATAGAGTTGGCAGGAAATAAAAAAAGTGGATCGATTAAGGTAACAGTTGAGTCAAACTACTAAAAATTTGGATTTTTAGTTAGTATGCACTCCTAGCTAGGGAGGATTTTATGGAACAGCGACAAATTGGTAATACCGACTTAATTGTTTCTGCAGTAGGTTTTGGAACCTGGGAAATGAGCACTACTGCATACGGAGAAATTGACGTTAATGAAGCTGCTTTAGCTGTTAATCAAGCAATCGATGCAGGGATTACATTGTTTGACACGGCCGAAGTATATGGACCTTATCATTCTGAAGAATTGCTAGCAAAAGCACTTGGACCGAGAAGAAAAGATATTACCTTAGTTACAAAAGTTGGATTTGAATATGACGACACCCCAAAAAATATTGGTAGAAACTCTAAAAAAGAACATATTATTGAACGAGCAGAGGCATGCTTAAATAGATTGCAAACTGACGTCATTGACCTATTGTTAATCCATTGGCCCGATCATGACACCCCATTTGATGAAACAATGCAAGGATTGGAAGAACTAAAAAAATCTGGAAAAATTCGTCACTACGGCGTTTCAAACTTCACAGTTGAAATGATGCAGGAATGTGAAAAAAATGGCTCACTTGCTGCAAATCAAGTTGGATACCACATGTTTGATCGCAGGATGGAATCAGCAGTACTTCCATATTGTAAGGAAAGCAACACTGGCTTTATGGCCTATGGAAGTCTTGGTTTCGGGTTGTTATCTGGTGCTTTCACCACTGAGACTCGTTTTGTAGATTGGGATTGGAGAAGTCGTGGTGTTGCATTTGGACTTCCACTTTTTCAACCTGATGATTTTGAGAAAGAAATACGTGTATCAGAAAGACTAAAAAAATTAGCTGCAGAACATGGTAAATCACTACCGCAACTTGCAATTGCTTGGGTATTAGGTAATTCTGCAGTTTCTGTTGCGTTAGTTGGGATGAGAAACAAACAAGAATTACAAGAAAATGTTGCTGCTGCAGATTGGCGTCTATCTGATGAAGTTAGATCACAAATTGATCAAATATTTGAAGAGGAAAAAGTCCCTACATATATAGATGCGGCTCAGGCAATTTAAATTTCATACCGAAGATAATGAAAGCCTAAGTACCACAACTCCTGTAATAATAAGCGCTATCCCAAGGATAGCCATGGGAGGAAGTGCATCACCAAATATGATGTAACTCCCTATTGCAACAAGAGCAATGCCACTAGAAGCCCAAATAGCATAAACCAGACCGACTGGTAAGGATTTAACGATAATCGCCATTAACGAAATAGCTATTGCATAACCCACTAAAGTCGTAATCGTGTAAGGAAGACGTGAAAATCCATCTGAAGCACGTAAAGAAAAAGTGGCTCCAACTTCAACAGATATTGCTATGACCAGTAAAATCCACGCCAAAATGTTACTTATCCTCTATATAGTAAGTATGATAGCACTGAATTCAGTAAACTTATTTAATAGCAAATGACAGGAAGATAAATGAAATTTAGTATCTGGCCAGGTTCTGCAGCACCTTACGATCAAATTGAAAAACTAGCACTACACGCAGAAAAAACAGGATGGGATGGCTTGTGGATTGCAGATCATTTCATGCCCAATCGTGATGACGATAATACTGGTCCCACAGGCGAGGCATGGACTATTCTTTCTGCTTTATCTGTCAAAATACCTAGGATACGTTTAGGAACTTTGGTTACTGGCAACACATATCGACATCCTGCAGTACTGGCGAAACAGGCGGCACAAGTAGATATCATTAGCAAAGGACGTTTAGTTTTTGGACTAGGGGCAGGGTGGCAAGAAAACGAGCACCGTGCCTATGGGATCGAGTATTCAACTGTAGGCGGGCGCATGCGCCGACTCGAAGAAGCTGTTCAAATAATAAAAAACTTATTTTCGAAAGAAAGAACTAATTTCGATGGTGAATTCTATACTCTACAAGAAGCTCCACTTTCACCAAAACCCCTACAACAAAATGGACCACCATTACTCATCGGAGGAGGTGGAGAAAAAGTGACAATGCGCATTGCTGCACAATATGCAGATGAGTGGAATGTATGGGGAACTCCTACGGTTCTAGCAGCAAAAGGCCCTATCTTAGAAGCACACGCAACAACAATAGGACGCGATATAAATGAAATACAACGATCAGCGCAGGCCTTAGTTGTGCATAGTGATGATCCGAAAATAATTGAAAAAGCCTTAGAAAATACAGAACGCCAAATGATTGCAGGAAATTCTGAACAGTTATGTCAAATTATGCAAGACTACCTCGACGCAGGAGTATCAGAGTTCATACTGCCCAACTTCAACTTAGGTTCTTCACTGGATCAACAAATTGAAGCATATGATCAATTTATGGAAGAAGTTGCAAAGAACTTCAAATAACTAATCGCCAAGTGCTTCTGAAATATCTTGAATAAGCTCTGCAGACAAAGGTTTAACAATTTTTAAACATGATGGGCAATCAGGTTGTGATGGTGCCCCCGTATCGTGTAATCGAGTTCTAGTAGGACCACTAAGAAGAATCCCGCAAAGTGTTTCTGCACTATCAATCTCAAAAACCCTTTCATCATGATCTATTTCTTGAGGATTTTCTAACTCAACCCAATGCCAATCTTCAGAAAAATCTTCAAGTAATTTTGCAACAATTCGCATACTTATCCCTTAGTCTCTGCATAGATGGTACAATAGTATTTCCATACGACTATTAATTAATTTAGTGTAGTGTTTAATTTAAATTGACGAATTGAAAGGAAATTTTATGCCTATCGTGGATTTTTCGCTTGAAGGTAAGGTAGCTATCGTAACTGGAGGCAGTAGGGGCATTGGAAGAGCAATCGCGATTGGCCTAGCTGAAGCTGGAGCAAATGTCAGTATCGCTGCAAGAAAACCTGAATCATTGGAGGAAGCCGTCCAAGCTGTCGAAAAAACTGGCCAAAAAGCTATCGGTGTAGCAACTAATGTTCGAGATATGGACTCGATTCAATCACTAGTGGATGAAACACAAAGCCAATTAGGACGAGTCGACATACTCGTCAATAATGCCGCGACAAATCCTTTAATGGGACCAGTAGACAATGTTGATGAGCGTGCTTGGGACGTTGTAATGAATACAAATGTAAAATCTGCTTTTTTTCTCTCAAAAATGTTTCGTGAAGCAATACAACAGCATGGTGAAGGTGGTTCGATAATTAATATTAGTTCAGTCGGTGGACTAAGAGCTTCAGTACAATTACCAATATATTCAGTATCAAAAGCAGCAATTATTATGATGACTCAAGTTTTAGCTGCACAATGGGGAAATGACAATATACGGGTCAATTGCATAGCTCCAGGGCTAATTAAAACTGATTTTTCACGTGCATTATGGGATGGTAATGAAGCAAAAGATATCCAACACGGAGGTGTAGCATTGAGTCGTTTTGGATTACCTGAAGATATGGCTGGAGCGGCAGTTTATTTAGCAAGTGATGCAAGTTCTTTTGTTACAGGACAAACGATGGTACTCGATGGTGGGGGTATTTTATAATTTTGTCATTGAAGTGATTTAATTTTTTCTTTTTAAGTGAGTAAATCAACTTCTCTGCGAAAAACATCCCTCTATGCTAAAATTATGTACAACTAAAAGATGGGCGGGCGACATTGCAATCACTAACATATCAAAGAGCCACAAGCATTGGTGAAGCTGTTAGTTTACTCCAAAATGGGGGAGATACAGCTAGAGTACTAGCAGGTGGAACTGATCTAATCGTTCAAGCAAGAGAGCGTAAAAGAGATGTTTCACTTCTGGTAGATGTAAAACATATCCCAGAATTAATTGGGGTCAGTTATAGTCCCGATACTGGATTAGTTATTGGTGCTGCAACCCCGCTTTATCAAGTGTATGGAAATAAGGACGTAAAGGAGCACTACCCCTCTATCGTAGAAGCTTCAAGTGTAATTGGAGGAACTGCAATACAAGGACGAGCAAGCCTTGGTGGGAATCTTTGTAACTCTTCACCTGCAGGAGATTCACTTACAGCTATGATGGCCATCAATGCAATAGCGCATATTGCAGGTCCACAAGGTGAACGTGATGTCCCCGTAGAGGATTTTTTTACTGGACCGGGCCGTAATGTTTTAGAAGCTGGTGAATTTGTAGTAAATATCCATATCGCACCTCACCAATCAGGAACAGGTGGAGCTTGGCAAAGATTCATTCCACGAAATGAAATGGATATTGCAGTAGTCAATTGTGGAACATACCTCGCTCTGGAAAATGGTTCTGTGACGAATGCGAGAGTTGCATTAGGTGCCGTCGCAGCTACACCAATCATGGTTCCAGCTATTTCAGAAATTTTAATCGGACAAGCATTAAATGACGAAATTATAGATATGGCAGCCGATGCAGCTAGTGAAGCAGCTACACCAATTGAAGATATGCGAGGTTCTGTTAAGCAGAGAAAACATCTTGCAGGAGTTTTAACAAAGCGAACTCTTGCAATAGCTGCTGAAAGAGCTCAATCCTAACTTACAAATACAATTGAAATGAGGAAAATATGGCAAAAATAGTTCTTAACACAATCATTAATGGTGAAAATCGTGAATTTTTAGCAGATGAAAGAGATAGCTTACTAGAAGCACTTCGAGAACGCCTAGGGTTAATGGGTGCGAAAGAAGGTTGCAATAATGGGAACTGCGGTGCTTGTGCAGTAATTATGGACGGACGTCTAGTTAATTCATGTTGTGTAATGGCAGCTGAAATTGAAGGTGCTGAGCTAAATACAATTGAAGGTCTAGCTGATGCAGACTCATTACACCCTTTGCAAGAAGCTTTTCTTGAAAATGCTGCCTTACAATGTGGGATCTGTACCCCAGGGTTCTTAATGGCTTCAAAAGCACTGCTCGATGAAAATCCAGATCCAAGTGAAGAAGAAATACGATGGTGGTTAGCTGGTAACCTTTGTAGATGCACTGGGTATGACAAAATTATTCGTGCAGTGCAAGACAGTGCACAGCGAATAAACTCCTCTTCATAAGATATTAATTTTTCACTATTAGATAATTTTAGGGGTAGAAAATGGTTGCAACAGAAAAAAATAAAAACACATACAAAGTCATCGGAACACGTCCTGTACGTCCAGATGGAACAGATAAGGTCACGGGCCGTGCAGCTTATGCTGCCGATACACAAATGACTAACCTACTACATGCGCAAGTTTTAAGAAGCCCTCATGCACATGCAGTGATTAAATCTATTGATGCATCCAAAGCACTTGCACTTCCTGGGGTAAAGGCAGTGATTACAGCTGCAGATCTCCCCGATACTGATAGCGACAGCACACAAAAATTGCTCGATAATGTCATTGCATCGAACAAAGCACTCTATCACGGACATGCAGTTGCTGCAGTTGCTGCTATTGATGTCCACATAGCTGAAGATGCATTAGACCTAATCGAAGTAGAATATGAGATACTTACTCCAGTAACTGATGTCCGGGAAGCAATGCTCTCTGATGCACCAATACTTCATCCTGATCTTCGAACAAGCTTACAAGCAACAAATGTAGACACAGCAACAGATATTGAAACAAATATCGCACTTCATCTGAGGCAAGAACGCGGTGATGTAGAAAATGCATTCGAAAATTCAGATGTAATAATAGAACGAGAATTCGAAACAAGCTGGTTTCATCAAGGCTATATTGAACCACACAGTGCAACCGCTTTCTGGAGCCATGATGGACAAATTACAATCTGGAATAGTAGCCAAGGGCCTTTTGTTCAAAGAGATAGCATTGCGCGATTGTTAAATTTAACTGCCCAAGACATTACAGTTATACCGCAAGAAATTGGGGGAGGCTTTGGTGGGAAAATCTCTGTCTATCTAGAACCCATTGCAGCAGTTTTATCAAAAGTAACAGCACAACCGGTTCGCCTAACAATGACAAGAGAAGCCGTTTTTCAAGCTACAGGGCCAACTTCAGCGACTTATAACAGAATCAAACTTGGGGCAATGCATGACGGAACCATAATTGCAGCGCAAGCATATTTAGCTTTTGCAGCAGGCGCATTCCCTGGATCACCTATTAATCCAGGTGTTAGTTGTGCATTCGGACCATATTATTTTGAAAATCAACTCATCGATGGGTTCGATGTTGTAACAAATTCTCCCAAAAGTGCTGCCTATAGAGCACCAGGGGCACCAGCTTCTGAATATGCCGTAGAGTCCACAATCAATGAATTAGCAGAACGACTTGAAATGGACCCGATGGAATTAAGAATTAAAAATGCTACTTCAGAAGGAAAGCCCAATTCTGCAGGGGCTCCATTCCCGCGTATCGGTGCTAAAGAAGTTATGGATGCAGTGAAAAATCATCCACATTATAATTCTGAGCTTCAAGGAGATGATGTAGGTCGTGGTGTTGCTTTGGGATTTTGGCATAATGCTGGATTAGAATCAGGATCTTCTGCAACTATCAATTCAGATGGAAGTGTTTCCTTATCCGTTGGATCAGTTGATATTGGTGGTACACGTGCATCACTTGCAATGCAATTAGCTGAAACTCTTGCACTCACCTATGAGCAAATCAAGCCCCACGTCGCGGATACTGATTCTGTACCTTTTACGCATGTAACTGGTGGAAGTAGAACGACTTTCGCAGGTGGATGGGTAGCATATGAACTAGGAGTCGAATTACGGGAAAAAATGCGTCAGCGTGCTGCAGATATCTGGGATATCGATATTGAAGAAGTTGAATATACAGATGATGCAATTATTAAAGTTAATTCTGATGAGGAAAAAGCATTCACATTCTCTGAATTAGCAAAAAAAATGGCTACTACCGGTGGGCAAATATCTGCCACGGTAAGTATAAATAAAACTAGTCAAGGTCCAGCTTATGCTGGTCATATCGTTGATATAGAAGTAGATAAGGATACTGGGAAAGTAACGATCTTGAGATACACTGCTATCCAAGATGTTGGGACAGCTATCCATCCTTCTTATGTTGAAGGGCAAATTCATGGTGGAGTAGCTCAAGGACTAGGGATGGCTCTCACAGAAGAATATTATTATGACGATGATGGCCACCTCGTAAATAGTAGTTTCCTCGACTATCGTATGCCAACCGCACTTGACTTGCCAATGATCGATACTGAGCTTGTAGAAGTACCGAATCCTGGTCATCCATATGGTGTCAGAGGTGTAGGAGAGGTTCCTATAGTTCCACCAATGCCGGCAATTCAACAGGCAATAACTGATGCAACTGGCTTACATATTTATCAGATGCCAGTCTCACCTCGAGTGCTACTTGAAGAATTATTAGAATCCGAGAACTTGTCTAGCAATGGACACGGTACTGGTGAAGGAAGATTTTAGCTGAATATATCTTAAAAGATTTAGATTTTTCCTCAGATAGAGTTTATGGTGGCACTGGTTCATATTCCCGCACACATGCAACACGCAACTAATGGGGCAGTAAGCATTGAAATACCTGGCGAAAAGCTCGGTCAGGTAATCGATCTTCTAATCCAAAAAAATCCTCATCTTGGAGAAGAAATATTAATTAATGGTTCGATAAGATCTGACCTTGCTATCGCAATAGACAGTGAAATAACCGAAAATGGCCTACTCGAAAAAGTAAGTGAAAATTCACAAATATTTTTTATTCCTGCGCTTGGTGGTGGTGCTAGATAAATACCTTCTGTATCCAAAAATGCATTAATAAGTAGATCTCTTGCATTTGCAAAAAACTACAAGTATGCTCCAAACATAAATACGATAATTGCTAATGTGCATAAGCATTCATGCATTTTTTTCTATTTGAGGAAGTTAATGACTGATCCCGATTACAAGGATTCAACATCCAAAAACACCATCCAACAATTTCTAGATATTGATTTTACTAATGTAGACTCCGAAACTGTTGCAGAACTACTGTCGGCGATTTTTGATACTGTCTCATTATCCCGTGAAGATCGAGTCCAATTATTGGGAAGCGCACTAGTAATGGAAGCATTAAGGCCCCATTGGGTAGATGGTAACAGCCCTGGCACTGCTCATAGATTGTTACGCGCGTCAGACCCAGAATTAGCTGCAACTGTTGAATCTATTGCCCCCATGCTTCTTAGTAGAGCAGAATCAAGAGAAAATGCACGTAAAGCAGTGAAAGCCGTAGAGGAATTGTTAAGCCGTTAGGGATTCAATTTTCTGCAAGAAGCTCACGTATTCCATTTACTATAGTAATTCCACTGTTGACAGTCTTAACGTCATGTACTCTGACGATATGTACTCCTTCAAATGCACAAAGCACATTGAATGCAAGAGTGGCATCTAGCAATTCAGGAATATCTTGACGTTTTTGATAACCCAATAATTCAGCAAGAAAACCTTTTCGCGAAGCTGAAATCAAAACAGGCCTGTCTAAAATCAATAAATTTTTCAGATCATCAAACATCTTTACATTATCTAAAACAGATTTTCCAAATTCGAATCCAGGATCAATCCATACTTGACCAGTTCCTGCATTTTCTAATTCTAATGCTTTATTTTCAAGGAATGTAGTTACCTCATGATTGATATCATAATACTCTTGGTCAACGTCGTAATGCTTACGAGGTTCACCTCGCATGTGCATTACGCAAACTGGAGTAGAATTTTTAACCGCGACAGCGATCATCTCATTTTTCCTAAAACCACTAACATCATTTAGCAAATGCACGCCCGCACTTACAGCTGCTTCAGCAACTTGAGGATTCCATGTATCAATTGAGGTGAGAATCCCTTCCTTTGAAATTTGAGAAATTGCAGTACATACACGATCTATTTCTTCAGAAGTACTTAGCTGTTCAGCCAAAGAAGAAGTAGAAACAGCACCTATATCAATTATATCCGCACCTTCTGAGTGCAATTGAATTGCTCGATCCAATATTTTTTCTTCCCGAAATATAGATTCATGAATGGGAGAATCATTTGAAACATTAAGAATACCCATCAATATTGTCCGGTTTGTACAGTCAATAATCCTGTCGTGAAATACTAATTCCATTTTTGTTAATTACTTTCTAATAATTTAGTAATCTTAATTTTTACATCTAAATCGATTTGGGAAGCTGATAGTAATTCTAAACCTAATCGAGAATATAATTTTTGCATCTCTGGTTCAGAATCAAGAGCACTTAAGTGCTTTTTTACTGTCTGCCAATCTCCACGTGCGATAGGACCTGTCATAGCATCAGAAAAAGTACTGTCCGCCAAATTATTTACACTTACATTCATTATGTGTTGCAATGCCATTCTTCCCTCCCTCTCAGACAGCCCTGAGAGGGTCCAAATACGAGTTGCTGCTGATAACAAAGCAACTACATAGTTACTGGCAAAAACAGCGGCAGAATGATACAGCGCTCTGTCTGCATTTTCTAAACGAATTGAGTAGGCACCTAAAGATTCTACAAGCTCTACTAACCAAATATCCAAAGGTGAATCTGCTTCGATACCACAAACGATATTGGCAAATCGATCCCGGGATTCTAAAGGTGAATCTCTTTTTAGAAAAGTTTGGACAGGGTGTAAACATCCTGTCAATGAACCCTTTTTTTTAGCTACTGACAAAACATCTAAATTTAAAGATCCACTAGAGTGAATAACCGCCTGAGAGGAACTCCATGGCAATGAGGATGCCAACTCTGAAATATATTCATCTGGCACTGCAAGAAAAACAAAATCACATTCTTGGACTAGATTGTCTACAGTTACAGACGATACCGCAGGTAATGAGGAGACTAATCGTTCTGCATCAGAAAGTTGACGACTAGATATCATTTCTAAAGGATAACCAGCAGCTAATAATGCATGAGCAAGCGCACTTCCTAGTCTACCAGCTCCGATAATTCCAATACGTGACATATTGTTCAATGCCATCTTAAATTTCTCCTCAAACTATTATTATACTGAGAACTGTAATAATCTCTGTTCTAACAACTATCTCCACTGAAATTCAGCTGTAACCTAAGGACAAAAATGAAAAAACTCGCAATTGATGGTGGAGAACCAATATATAAAAAACCTTTTCCTATTCGACCGAAAATAAATCCAGAAAATGATGCAAACCCTAAAACTTCAATCCAAGAAGAATTATCCAGTTATTTTAATATCGATCCTAAAAAAATAATACCAGCTGTATCATACAAATTAGCCTGTCAAGAGATAGTCAGCGTACTTAAATCTTCCGATATACAACTCGATAATATTTTAGTTCCTGCAATAGGTGCAGAACGGATATCTGGAGAATTCAGAAATTTTGATATCAATTTATACCTTGGAGAAGCTGATGCAGATACTGGAAACATTAGTGCTAGAGGAATTGCAAATTCATTCACTGAAAATATACACGTTATGATATGTAGACATAATTTTGGGCATCCGGTCAATTTTGATGAAATATCAATGATCGCAAAATCTCACAACTCATTAATTATAGAAGATGCGTCTGCCAGTATGGGAGCAACTTATAATCGTATAAAAACTGGTTTATTCGGTGATATTGCAATTTTTGGTTTTGGAGAAAGCCATCTTTTAAATGCAGAAGGAGATAGTGGTGCAATCTTAGTAGCCAAGGATTTAGCAGTAGCAGAAAAATTAAATGCAAAAATTCAAGCACCAAGTAATAAAACTTTACAACTCATACTTGCCGAATTTAGAAATGCTGAATTTGAATTACTTAATAGAAGAAAACTTGCCTGGGAGTTGGATCTAGAACTTCGAACTTTCAAAGGTATTCAAAAAATGAAACATTCGAGTCGAATAAAACATTCATATGATAAGTATGTTTTTAGAATTAGAAGTCTTATGTGGGAACGAAATCTAGAAGATACTGTCAATGCACTTTTAGCAGAAGGTATTCATTGTGAAGCTGCCTATAGACCTTTTAAAGATTCCAACAAGAATAGATTAAGTGAAAAAAATGGTGATTCTCCAAGGCCTGAATATCCAGTAGCGAATAGATTACCTAAAGAATCTATTGCATTACCACTACATGGAGGAATGAATTATCAAGATATTGAAAAAATCTTAAGTGGCCTTAAAAAAGTTGAAGCCGCCAGTATTAAATAAGAAAGCCATTAGAGAGTAGATAATGGATAAGCAAGGCAATACTAAAAAATTAATACCATCTTTAATGGCTGTAGATTTTACTGAAGAAAAATTAAGTATCCTCCTCACTTCAATGGAACTTAAGGTCATATACCAGGGTGAATGGCAACTCCCAAAATTAGAATCTGAGAATGAATGGTCATGGGAAATTGGAGGAAGAATAGCTACATCATTTATACAAGATAAAAAACCATATTATGCACTTGCAATCGCTGTAGGATGTCCAGGAATTATAGACAATAGTAACGGTGTTATTCTCGATTCCAGAGGTAATAATACATTCAAAGATTTCCACATTACTGATGCAATTCGACGTCACATAGATACTCCTATAGCAGTACTTGATCGTGTACAAGCTATGTTCCATAGAGTCACGGGTTTAAATAAAAACCAAGATAATAATGACGCACTATTCATATATTTTGAAGATGGATTTTGTATATCAACTATTAAGGTTGGTGGATTATATTTTCCAGGCGATTATTTTCAATTTGGAAAAAACTCTTCCAAACATGCAATTACCTTAGACCAAGAACAATTAAGCAAAAAAATATTTGAAATCGCTAATTCACTAGATTTAAAGAAAATTTATATGCATTCAAAAGAAACCTCTAATTTAATCGACGAAATTATAACGACTTTGAGTGGATGGGATCGAAAAATTGATGTGACGAGACCTGTAGTAAATGAAGACACCACACTCAAGGGATTAATAGATATCGCCTCATCAATAGCTTACGAGAATCAGACTGTTATCTTTCGATAATTTAATAACCAGCATATCTGGTTGCAAGGGGAAGTCGACGATCTCGACCAAAAGCTCTAGGTGTAATTTTTACTCCAGGTGGTGATTGTCGCCTTTTATACTCATTACGATTAATCATATCAATTACATTACGAGCAATTTTTTCATCAAATCCTCTACTGACTATTGCCTCAAGTGAAAGGTCCTCTTCCACATATGCCTCAATTATAGGATCTAAAATGTCATATTCTGGCAATGAATCAGTATCCAATTGATCTGGTCTCAACTCAGCAGATGGTGGTTTGTCGATAGAATTCTGTGGAATAACATAAGTTAGTGTGTTTCGATATTTTGCAAGATCCCAAACCATTGTCTTAGGGACATCCTTGATAACAGCAAATCCCCCCACCATATCTCCGTATAATGTTGCATAACCACACGCATATTCAGATTTATTTCCAGTTGTCAAAACCAATGAACCTGATTGCTTGTTAGAAAGAGCCATAACTAACATACCTCTGATCCTAGATTGCAAATTTTCCTCTGCAGTATTCGAAGGCAGATCTTTAAATTCATTTTCCAAACTAAGTAATGCTTTTTCATGAATCTTTTCTATCGGAATGGAGGACAATGAAATCTTTAAATTGTTCGCAAGTTCTTCGGCATCTGTAATAGATCCACCTGAAGAATATCTTGATGGCATTGATAGACCTTGTACAAATGATGGTCCCAAGGCATCGACGGCTATAGCTGCAACCAACGCTGAATCGATGCCACCTGAAAGAGCGACCCATACACTATTGAAACCACTTTTTTTCACATAATCACGAGTCCCCAAAACTAGTGCATCATAAATTTCAGCTACGTCTTCTTTTCTATCTATTGATGATGTAGTTAATACATTTTTTTGATCAGATTTACTACTAGAAATCAATACTGGTGGTTTCACAGAAGTAGATGTAACAACTCGACGTAAACGAGATTCATGTAATTGTTGCTGAGCAATTTCATCTACAGCAATATCAACAACTAATAGGTCATCGCACATCGAAGAAGCACGACCAATTACATTTCCTTTTGCATCTACTACGATAGAATTGCCATCAAAAACCAAATCATCTTGTCCACCAACTTGATTAACATATGCAATTGCTACTGTATTATCCGTAGCACGTGTAGAGATCATTCGTTCACGGTAATCTGTCTTTCCTGCATGAAAAGGAGATGCATTTAAATTCAAGATTATTTGGGCACCTTCTAAAGATAATTGCCTAACTGGACCTTCTGGATACCACATATCTTCACAGATGGTTACTCCAGTCAATACACCTCCAATTTCAAACATTTCAATTGAATCACCTGATTGAAAATATCTTTCTTCATCAAAGACTCCATAGTTTGGGAGCATTTGTTTGTGATAAATTCCTTGAATTTTACCTTCATAAAGTACAGCAGCAGAATTATAGAGATGCTGTTCAAAATCGAGACATCCCACAACTATGGGAGGCAAATTTTTAGCCTGTTCGGCTAAGGATTTCAATTTTGTCATAGCTTGATCAATAAAAGGACGTCTTAACAGTAAGTCTTCGGGAGGGTAACCAGTTATAGCTAATTCAGGGAAAATAACTACATCAGCATCACTTTCTTTTGCCTTCGTTGCAGCATCAAGAATAAGTCTAATATTTGAATCAAAATCACCAACGGTCGTATTCAATTGAGCAAGTCCAACACGGAGATTTTTCATAATTCCATCCCAATTAAAACTTTGTGTATAATATACACAAAGTATATAGTATAGCGTATCCATGTGTGTACAGTTCGTCAATTCTTACTTACAAATTAATTGTAAGTAAGAATTCTTCAATAAATCTTAACTTACGTAATCTAGATATATTTGCCCATCTTTCATAACGAATTTCACTGAACTGCCCTTTTCCAAAATACTAACATCATCAATAGGATTTCCTTCTACCAAAATTAAATCAGCTTTTTTTCCAACTTCTATGGTTCCTATTTCTTCATCAAGCCCAATGCATTCAGCAGCATTTTTTGTAGCAGCCACTATAGCTTGAGAAGAACTCATACCAGCACTAGTAAGACATGTAATCTCTTGTGCATTATTCCCGTGAACCCATCCTCCTGCATCAGTTCCAGCAACTACTTTTACACCTGCTTCCAATGCCATTTGAACACTCCGAATATGATGTTCCCTCATATCAAGTGCGCGCTGTTTACCATGAGGGGTACCTAATTTTTCATGGAACGTATATACACTAAAGGTCGGAGTAAAAAATATATCTTTCTGCAACATAATTTCCAGAAGATCAGGATCTTCATCTAAATAAGCTCCATGTTCTATCGAATCAACGCCGGCCTCAATAGCATGCCGCAATCCAGGACCACCTAGAGCATGGCACATGACTCTCTTCCCAAGATGGTGAGCTTCATCGACTAATGCATTTATTTCATCAAGACTAATGACCATATCTTTTGGACCAAGACCTGCTTTTGAACTTGCACCTCCTGTAGTAGCAAATTTGATCACATCAGCACCTGCATGAATCATTTCTCTAACTTTTTTACGCATTCCTTCAACTCCATTTGCTACACCTGAAGGAACACTAGGATCTGGGGAGCTAGGATTCTTATACCCAGAAATACTAGTTTCTTCACCTACACCACCTGTAGGTGAAATGATGCTTACCGAAACTTGTAGTCGCGGACCAGATATAAGCTTTTGATCAATAGCATCTCTAAAACCAGCATCAAGCCCTCCAGCATCTCTTACAGTCGTATAGCCACTTATTAATGTTTGGTTGAGAACAGAAGCTATCCGCATATGGCGGGTACTACGACGCTCGTCTAACCCCCATCTTCCAGCAATGTCATATCCAAAATAGGCTAAGTGATCATGGCAATCAATCAAGCCTGGGAGAAGGCTCATTCCCGAGGCATTTATGATTTCAGCATTATGAGGAATTGAAATTTCTGGTTCAGTACCTATTGATTCTATTTTATCTTCATTAATCACAATCGTTAAATCATCAATTGGTTCTTTACCAGTACCATCTATTAGTTTTACACCTTTTATAACTTTCATAATGTGCCTCCAAATTATTAACTTTATAGCAATCAAGTTAATAGTCTAAATTAAGCTCAACTACCTCCAGTGACCTCTAATACAGTACCTGTAATATAACTAGCATCATCTGATGCTAAAAAAGCTACAGCCTTAGCAACTTCATCAGGTCTTCCAGCTCTACCTAAGGGAATAGACTGATCCATATTTCTCTGCATTTCTTCATCTAAAACATCATAGCGTTCTCGAACTCGGGCCCCGGGCTCAGTAACAATAAGACCAGGCATCACGGCATTAACATATATCCCATTTGGACCTAAGTCTTTGGCTAATTGATATGTAAGACCGAGAATCCCTGATTTAGCGGCAGCATATGGAATACGAGCTCCGGTAGTCGTTAGATCACCAAATGTACCTTTAGATGTAAAGGATGATAAATTTACAATTCGTCCAGAATTTTGTTCTTTCATATATGGAATAATGGCCTGACAGCAGAGAAATGTCGCGCTCAAATTCAAGGATAATTGATCAGTCCATATTTTCTCAGGAATTTCTTCAATATCCTTAATTCCAATATTTCCACTACCACCAGCATTATTAACTAAAATATCTATCCTTCCAAATTCAGATTTTGCACTTTTGGCCATATATATAACTTGCTCAGCTATTGTCACATCTATCGACATGTGCAAAGATTTTTGCCCCATATTTGTTATTTCTTTTGCGACTTCAGACACTTTCTGATCTTGTATATCCGAAACAAGCACATGTGCACCTGCAGATGCCAATTCAAGCGCTATAGATCTTCCGATCCCTTGTGCAGCACCTGTCACTATTGCTACTTTTCCTTTCAGCTTCATATTCTGACCTTCCTAAATTTGGTGATCATTTAGTTGATTTTATACAGGTAGTCTTAAAAAAATCATCATTAAATAGAAATCGATAAAAATGATATTCATTAACATAAAATAAACAAGAAAAATAAAATATTGAAATCGATCAAATATGCAAGTAGTGCCCTATCCAAATTCTTGCGGCATGACCGCCTGATGCTGGATCAACTCCACCTAAAGCATCTGTGGGATCGTTACGAAATAAATAGAGCAAACCAATTAAGATGCATGTCGCTAATACTGCACCCATCACAAACATCTGAGTCAGTATTCTTGCCTCATACTTAAGATGCATAAACAGTGCTACTACAGCCACAAATTTAACAAGGGACAAGAAAATCAGTATTGGAATAAGTAAAGCACCCAATTCAACATAAGAAGCAATTAATTCAACAATAGTAATTACAGTAAGAATCAATCCTATTTTTATGTAATCTCTCGGAGTAAGCGGAGATCCATGTGATTCTGTAGTTTGAGCTTCAGTCGACATGATAGTTAATTACATCCTTACTATGACGGAATGAGGTAAATAATCGTAAAGATTACAATCCATACAATATCAACAAAGTGCCAGTATAAACCGGCAATTTCTAAATTAAGTCCTGCATCTTTGCCTAATCCATTTCGTCTTGAGGAACCAATTAATAATGAAATCAGGTATATAACTCCTATACCAACATGTGTTCCATGCAAGCCAGTCAATAAATAAAATGACGAACCAAATTGATTTGTAGACAAAAGAAGGCCATGGTGAACAAATTCTGTAAATTCAACAACTTGGAAACCAAGAAAAATTGTGCCCAGTATAATCGTGGCCAGTAAATTAAGCTTCATCATCAGGAACTCTTTATGTTGAGCGCCATAAACTGCTAACACCATAGTCACTGAACTCATCAACAAAACAAAAGTACTTGCAGATGTAATAGGTATATTTAAAAGTTCACCAGGGAGAGGACCTACTAAAGACTCACCTTGATATATAAGATATGTAGAAATAAGAGATCCAAAGAACAAACACTCAGAAGCTAAAAATATCCACATCATCAGCATACGATTATCTACACCAGTAGATGTATGATGCTCTGCGTGTGTTACTGCTTCACTCACTTCACTACTCCTATATCTATCAATCAATTATACAATAATTATTTCGCAACTAATCAATGGGCTCTAACACCCAGCCCCAAATAGAATAAATCACTACCGCCACACCCAAACCAGTCATAGCAAGGTGAGATAGCGCACCGATCCCAATTAATGCGACACCAAAACCCATAATCAATGGCATATACGATGGTGGTGGCAAATGAATATGGTTTTCCTCCGGTGGCTCTGGTTGTTGAATATTGTTATCTCGGTCATACCATAATGGATCACGATCACGTACTTCGGGAATTACATCAAAGTCATGCTCTGGAGGAGGTGAAGATGTTGCCCATTCTAGAGTAGCTCCATCCCACGGGTTATTCCCCGCTGTAGGTTCTTGACGCATAGTCTTGAAAAAATTGAAAAGGAATATCAAAATGCCAAAAGCTAAAATATATGAACCTATAGTAGCGACCATATTCCATGCATCCCAACCAAAGCCAGAATCATAAGTATACACTCTACGTGGCATGCCAGATAAACCTAGAAAATGCATAGGGAAAAAAGTTAAATTCATTCCGAAAAACATCAACCAAAAGTTGATTTTGCCAAGAGTTTCATTCAAAAACCGACCTGTCATCTTAGGAAACCAGTAGTATATACCAGCGAAAATTCCCATTATCGCGCCACCAAAGAGAACATAGTGAAGGTGTGCAACAATGAAGTATGTATCTTGTTGTTGTGTATCAATTGGAGGAGAACCGTGCATCACACCAGAAATACCTCCAATTGTAAAAAGTGCAATAAAAGATACTGAGAAATACATAGCTGTAGTAAATCTTATTTGCCCGCCATACATAGTTCCTAACCAATTGAATATCTTAATACCGGTAGGTACTCCAATAGCCATAGTACTGGCAGAAAATACAATCTTGGGAACAGTATCGAGCCCCGTAGTAAACATGTGATGGCTCCAAACAGCGAATCCTAGAACGGCAATAGCAACTCCCGCAAAAACGATAGCAGCATACCCAAAGAGAGGTTTTCGTGAAAAAACAGGCAAAATCTCTGAAATTATTCCCATAGATGGAAGAATTAAGACATATACTTCAGGGTGACCAAAGACCCAGAATAAATGCTGCCATAAAATAGGATCGCCTCCCTGTGCAGGAGAAAAGAAATTAGTAGCGAAGTTTCTGTCAAAATAAAGTTGTGCTAAAGCAACTGTAATAACCGGAAGTGAAAGTATCAGTAAGAAATTTACTACAATCGTCATCCACATAAAAACAGGCAAACGCATCATCGTCATACCAGGAGCACGCATATTTATTATGGTCACTGCAAAATTAAGTGATGCCATTAATGAAGATAATCCTAAGACAACTAAACCTACAGTATAGAAATCCATTGCTCGCCCAACAGCATAATCTTCAGAGCTTAAGGGAGCGTATGCAAACCAACCGCCATCTGGAGCACCACCGAATATAAAACTACTCGTAAGAATCAAAGCACCTGAAAGAAATATCCAATAGGACAAAGCATTTAGACGAGGGAAAGCGACATCACGAGCACCAATCATTAACGGAATAAAATAATTAAAGAATGAAGCACCCATTGGCATGATAGCCATGAAAATCATAGTCAATGCATGCATGGTGAAAAGTTGGTTATACAATTCAGCATCTAGCACTGTTCCGTTAGGAACAGCAAGTTGCGTTCTAATCAATAACGCTTCAATACCGCCCAAAAGTAAGAATGAGAAACCACTGACACCATACAAAACTCCAATTTTTTTATGATCAACCGTAGTCAACCAATCCCAAACACCAGATTTTTGGTGTGACTGTGACATTGAAGTTGTGGCTGTGGCCATCTATATTTCCTTACTAAAATGACTTCAATAAATTACTGAAGCTCCTGCAAATATGCGACTAACTGACTAATTTGCTCATCACTTAATGCAAGTACTGGCATTCGCGATCCTGGTTTGACTCCTGGAGGGTTTTTCAACCATTGTGCTAAATTCTCACTATTATTTTCCATGGTAACAGCCGCAATATGATTCCTACTTCCAACATGTGTTAAATCAGGGCCCTTAATAGCAAAAGCGGTATTGGTACTGGTACCTCTAATCATATGGCACGCAGCGCAAAGTGTAGTGGCTATTTTTTCTCCAGCTTGAGCTTCAGTTCCTACAGCTGGTAGTGCATCATTGGTTTGGTTCGCCACCCAAGCATCATATCCCTCTTGTGTTTCAACAATCACTCGAAATCTCATATTCGCATGTGACGTTCCACAATATTCAGCACACTGACCATAATATTCACCAGGTTCATATGGAGTAAACCACAAACGGTTATTATGACCAGGTACCATATCGACTTTCCCAACTAACTGTGGAATCCAGAAAGAATGAATAACATCATCTGATCTCAACTCAATGCTCACAGGCCGACCAACAGGTATATGTAATTCATTAGCAGTAATTAAATTTTCTTCTGGATATTCAAATTCAAACCACCATTGATGACCTGTAGCAACAATATCTAAAGAATTAGCAGGTGGATCACCTTCCGTTTCCAAGATGACTTGAAAACTTGGAATTGCAATAGCTACAACAATAACGATCGGGATTAAAGTCCAAATGATTTCCAAACGTGAGTTTCCATGAAATTGCTGTGCAGGAGGAGCGCCTGGTCTCTCTCTAAAAATAAGACTGAATGCCATGGTTAAAGTAAGTACACCAACCATGACAAAACCTGAAAGGACCCATACGATCATATATAAATCATGGATACTTTCAGTGTTATCTGACTTAGGATTGAAAGTAGTTTGCAAGTGAGATGCAGAGCCTTCAAAAATAATCCATAACACCCAAGTTAGAGCCAGAACGACTACTAGTGATATCAATGTCAAAACAATAGAGCGAGGTGAAAATCTCAAACATTCCTCCAGGAAAGCTAGTACTTTTAATAATTCCCTTGTCATATAAAATATGAAAAAGTCACTTTTATGACAAACAACTAGGCAAACTTTTCATATTCATTAGATGCGGTCAAGTCTTCTAATGTCCAGTTTTATAAAAACTTATTCCCACATTTACCATTGAACACCCTCCAAACACGACGTAGCCTTACTATAAAGATGAAAATTTATTCTTCAAACATATTTGTTGTAATTATCCTTGGCGGAGTTGCGCTTCTCATCATAGCGAGCATGGGTATCGCTATGATAAAAAATATTGGAAGTGAAAGATCTGGAGTTATAAAAACTAATATTGAAACAGGAGCAGATTTTTCATTACAAGATTTGTCAGGAGACACATTCAATTTAGCAGAACATTCATCTAAACCAATTTTCCTTTATTTTTGGGCAAGTTGGTGCGCGCCATGCAAAAGTGAGGCTCCTATTATTCAAAGAATATGGCCAGAATATGAAAAAAGAGGCTATCTTTTTGTAGGTGTTAATGTCTGGGATTCTGAAAAATCAGCGCGTAAATTTGTTAGCGAATATGATATCAATTTCCCCATAGTAATAGATGAAGGTGATACATATATTGACTATGGAGTTTACGCACTCCCTGAAGCTTTCTTCTTAAGGGAAAATCTAAAAATAGACACAAAATATATTGGTACATTATCTGAAGAACAATTAAGAATTCGCCTTGATGCAATCACAAAATAGTAAAATTAGGAAAATGTGAAACAAACACTTACCAATCTAGTAAAACTAAATTTTCTCTCGAACAACCGTAATCGACTGCTTGCATTATTAACTATCTCAACAATGGGTATTATTACTCTCGCTTGGCAGGCTGGTGCTAGTGATTTTTCCTACTACGTCGAACCTGAAGAATTTTTAATCCGTGTTTCTGAAGATTCTACGAACCGTTGGAGGGTTGGGGGAAGAATTGTTGATGGTACTGTCATTGAGGAAAGCGGAAGGCCAATTTATTGGGATATAGAAGGAAGTAATGGAGCAAAAATATCCATACAATATGAGGGTGTCGTCCCTAATTTATTTACAGAAGGAGCCTTTATAGTTGTGGAAGGATATTTAGACAAAGAAAAAAATTCTATCGTCGCAAATTCAGTTGTGATTAAGCATGAAAATGAGTTTTTTTCAAATACCCCTCCCGCTGATTCTCCAAGTGCAAATTTATATAAAGATAATTGATAATAAAATAGGTGTCCTCCAAAAATGAACATAATTGCAACTTTGGGATCAGCTTCTTTAATAATTGCATTTAGTTGCACTGTATTTTCCTTGGCGGCTAGTTTAATTTATTTTCGTACTCAAATAAATATTTTCCTATCGCTAGCCAGACATTCAATTATTGCCACAGCCATGCTCATCTCTTTTTCTTTACTTGTTATGGCTTATGCACTGCTTTCTAATGATTTTTCTATAGCGCATGTTGCGTCTGTATCTTCCAAAAATATGGAACCTTGGATGAAGTGGGCATCGATTTATAGTGGTCAGTCTGGATCTTTATTGTTTTGGACATGGGCACTTTCTCTATTTTTAGCGATGTTTTCATTAAAGACATTGCCGAAAATTCTTTGGGGGGCGCCACATGCAATAGTAGTCATGGCACTACTATTATCAGCATTTTTAATTCCACTCATATTTTTTACTTCACCATTCACAGTCAGTACTATCACCCCCGAAGATGGCAGAGGACTAAATCCTTTACTCGTTGATAGGGGAATGCTAGTACATCCTCCTGCTTTATTGTCAGGGTTAGTAAGTACATCTATACCTTTCACTCTAGCAATGTCTGCGTTGATGTCCGGACGATTAGATTCTTCATGGATACAACATGCAAGATCTTGGGCACTACTATCGTTTCTCATATTAAGCGTGGGTAATTTTTTAGGAGCATGGTGGGCATATACTGTCCTTGGATGGGGAGGTTATTGGGGATGGGACCCCGTAGAAAATTCAGCTATTCTCCCATTATTACCCATAGCAGCATTTTTACATTCACAAACGGTACAATTACGAAGAGGCATATTCAAAGGTTGGAATCTTTCCTTGGTACTTGCAGCTTTTGCTCTTGCCGTTTTTGGAACATTTAATGTACGCAGTGGACTTGTAGCATCTGTACATTCTTTTGCACAATCAGATATAGGACCGTATTTTTTAGGACTACTTGGGGTCATATCTTTTATATCGATTGCCCTACTTTGCTTACGTTGGAATAGCTTAAAACCTGACAGAGATCTGGATTCTTTATTATCAAAAGAAACTGGTTTAGTTTTAAATACTTATATATTAATGGCCCTCACATTAGTTATTTTAGGGGGCACCTTATTCCCTATCTTTTCAGAATTAATTCAAGGAGTACGAATAACTGTAGGGCCACCATTTTTCAATGAAACTACAGGGCCATTATGGATTATTTTATTAATAGTTATGTCAATTGGCATCATGCTCCCTTGGAGAAAAACTACTCGAAACAGCATTCTAAAGAGAGCATCTATTCCTCTAATTATTTCCATCACTACTGCTTTTTTCTTATTCATTCTTGGAATAAGAAACTACATAGTATTACTTACATTACTTTCAGCTGAAATGGTTTTATTAGTAACTTTGCGAGAATTTTTTCTAGGAGGAAAAGTTCAACAAAGTATTTCTGATCAGCCTCTATTTCTGTCTATTTTAAAACTTTTTGAAACTAACCAGCATCGTTATGGTGGATATTTGGTTCATATAGGCGTTGCATTAATAGCTATCGCAATTATTTCCTCCTATACTTTCCAGGCACAAACACGCCAAACCATGCTGCCTGGAGAATCATTTAATATTAGTGGCTACCAAATAAAATATGAGGAGTTATTTGAATCTAAACCAGGTATAAATGGCGTCTCAAAAGAAATCCTCGCAAAAGTTGAAATCGATGGGAAAAGATTGATCTATCCTGGCCAAAGATTGTTTACAAATTTCCCTAATCAACCAGTAGCAATAGTTGCAATTGATGGTAACCCACTGCGTGATGTATATGTTTTTTTACAAGGATGGACAGATGAAGGAATGATCGAATTACACGTTTTTGTAAACCCCCTTATCCAGTTACTTTGGTTTGGGGGAATTATCTATGTAGTTGGAGCAATTCTTGCATACACACCTTCTACTCGACCACAAGAAGCAGTTAGGCATGGAAAAATAGATGCACGCTAATTTGGCATATAACAGATTGATACCCGCTTTAATAGCAGTTTGTGTTTTTTTTCTTATGCAATCAACAGTCTTTGCGCAGACAACTAATAATCATGAAGAGCAGGCATTATCCATAGAAAAACAACTACTCTGTCCACAATGCACAAATGAAAGATTAGACATCTGCAGTATCCAAATTTGTATCGATATGAGAAAAGAAATAAGAGAGCAACTTCAGAATGGTCGTAATTCTGATGAAATAATTTTTTACTTTCAAAATCGTTATGGACAAAGAGTTTTAGCTGACCTTCCACGATCAGGATTTAATATAGTACTTTTTGGATGGGTATTAACTTCTATAGCATTAGTTACACTAGGTGGAGGTTATACATTGTTCAGACTAAACCAAAAAACAAATATAGATCGGAATTAATGATGGAGTGGATAATCCTGATCATAATTGCGACTACAACGGCAATCTACATAGCTCGTTCGACGAATGAAACTAATCCATTCACAGACAATGATCTGCAATTATTATTACTAAGACATAAACTTCTTATAGCAGAATTGCAAGAAGCAAATAATTCCTTTCAGCAAGGAATTATTGAAGAGCGAACATACCAAGAAATCAATGGTGCATGCTCTGAAGAAATCCTCCAATTAGAGAAAAAAATTGAAATAATTGATAATAATTACAGTCAGAAAAGTTAGTCAGATACTGATGCATCTTTCAACAATTAAAAAGCAATTGTTACTACCTAGTGTTTTGTCATTAGCAATTATTGTATTAGCTACTGATAGTTCAACTGCAGAAGCTCAGCAAGGAAAAGCTAAAATTACAGGAACTGTTCATATGCTTACAGAAACAATTCAATTACCTAAAGCTCTAGAGGTTCAGTTAATTGTTCTCGAAGAGACAAAACAACCTTCCAGTGTTTCGAGTAGTGTCGACAAGAATGGAAATTTTGAGTTCGTGGTTAATTCCAGCGAGAAGTATAATTACATCCCGTTTCTGGTTTATAAAGGTGTAAGATATTTCTCAGACCCTCAAAGTATTAAATTCAATAACACATCAGAAGCTAAAAAAATACATTTCAATATCTATCAAAGTACTTCCAACCATTCTTCTATTATTATTGAGCAAACGAAAGTCACCTTAATAGGATTACAACGATCAAATTCAACACTAACTCTTCGACGTGAAGATTCTATACGCCAAAATAAGCAATACGTATATACCGGAGATGAGTCAGGAAATACTATTCAAATTCCACTATTTTCAAATACCCTAAATGCAAGCGCAGAAGGAGAATACTTGAGCGAATTTAAAATCAAAGGAAATTATCTCAATACTCAAATGCCGATTCGACCAGGTCTAAATAGCGTAGTAACAAAACATATAGTTAGTTATGATAAAGATAAGGACTATTATTCTTTAAACGTAAAAAATATTTTCCCAAGTAATCGTATTTTGGTAGAAATTCCAGAAGATTTTGTAAATAAAATAGAATTTGAAGACAATGATTCATGGAGAAAAAAAGTAATTGAAATCAATAATATTCCCTTACTATCTTTTTCCCAAGATATGTACGTAAAACAAAATCAAAACATTAATATAACTTTTATTGGATTGTCAGGTTTGAATAGTCCGCATATTTTTACATCAACATTAAATATTGCTTTGGCGATATGTCTTTCTTTGATACTAATTTCTGCCATAACCACTAGCCTCTATAGAAAAAATTCATGACGATAAGCGATAAAATTATAATGCATGAAAAACTAGCGATATCCGTAAAAAAAATGTCAAAAAACTATGGTGGGAAAAATATATTATCAGAATGCACATTCGATTTAGAATCTGGTTCAAAAACAGCTTTAATGGGAGCAAATGGTTCTGGCAAGACAACTCTACTAAACATTTTGGCCACACTTACTTCACCTTCAAGTGGTGATGCATGTATCAATGGTTACTCATTGAAAGAAAATTCCAATCTATTACGTGCACAAATTGGTGTATTAGCACATATTCCGATGGTTTATCCTGATTTTTCACCACGAGAGAATCTATATTTTTTCGGTAATCTCTACAATCTGACTAATCTAGACAAAAGAGTTGATGAAATTCTACATTTATCAGGTTTATGGAATCGTCGGAATGAAAAAACAAATGTTCTATCACGTGGAATGCATCAACGGCTTGCTCTAGGAAGAGCAGTTATACATAATCCTAAAATTTTACTGCTAGATGAACCTGAGACAGGACTAGATACTGGTGGGTTAGAAATGCTTAAGAATTTAGTGCTAGAAAACTCCAACATGACTGTCATTGCTTCAACTCACAATAATAAAAATGCTGAGATTTGGGCGGATAATTTGCTAACCATCTATAAAGGAAAAATATCTACTCACCACCTAGAGAAATAAAAACAATGCGTACAACTATCATAGTATTAGAAAAAGACTTACGAATAGCATGGCGAGATAAAACGGGATGGTTATCGTCACTTATATTCTCAGCTATCCTCATTTTTATCTATGCTTTTGCATTTGATTTAGCTGGGACAAATTCTGAACCATTACTTCCTGGAATACTCTGGACTACGTTCTTGTTTTCTGGGATCATCACCTGTAATCAGTCTTTTCAACAAGAATCAGTCACTGGAACATTAGATGCTATGATCGCTTCACCAATATCTCAAACATCCATATTTTTTGGAAAATTCTTTTGCAATCTAATTTCTCTATCAATTATTCAATTTATGATTATTGTGTTAGGAACAATTATGTTCCAAGTGAACCTTATTAATATCGAAGTAATTTTAGCTATATTTCTAGGAACGATAGGGTTTGTTTCGTTAGTAACTTTACTTTCTGCGTTCGAATATAGAGAAAGATTTCGTGCTGTGCTCCTTCCAGTAATAGAATTACCTCTCCTCATACCACTACTACTAGCAGGTGTACAAGCTAGTAGTTCAGCACTTGAAATAAGCAATACATCTTCTCCATGGTTAATTTTTTTAGGAATTTTTTCTCTCTGGGGATTTTTAGGATCAATCCTGCTTTTTCCGTTGGTGAATGAAAAATGAATTCTATAAAAATTACAATTTTTAAACTCAGCTACAGTATTTTTCTACCTCTATGGAATTCACGCTGGATAGTCCTTCCAGTCATGACAAGTATATTTATTATGGCAATGATTATAGGTTCCGTACTAGCTGCTCCACGTGAAGTGATTGAAGGTGACGTCCAAAGATTGATGTATATTCATGTTCCCTCTGCAATTATTTCATATTTTGCATTTGGTATAACTGCTGTTTCATCTGCAATCTTTTTAATCAATGGGAAAATGCGTTGGGATGCTATTGCGCGTGCCAGTGCAGGAGTAGGTGTTTTACTAACCATATTTGTTCTTAGCACGGGGGCTATCTGGGGGAAACCTATATGGGGAATTTATTGGACATGGGATGCTCGCCTCACCTCAACACTCGTTTTATTACTAATATATTGTAGCTATTTACTGGTAAGAAATTTAGGGAACGCTAATGATACTAAAGCTGCACGTTATGCCTCTATTGTTGGCTTAATTGGATATTTAGACATCCCACTCATACACTTTTCCGTCGATTGGTGGAGAACTTTACATCCACAACGAATCGTTTTCGACATACGACCATCTTTACCTACTGAAATGCTTATAGTTCTTGCAATAGCTTTTTTAGCTATATTCTTATTAGTCTTATGGTTGATATTGCTTTCTGCCACAACTGAATATTTACATCAACAAATAGGTAAACTAAGCGGTGATTTGGAACAGATGGAGAATTAAATGGACAACGCATTAGAGTTTATGTTCGCTGGTTTTGCAGTATTTTGGGCTGGTTTATTCGTTTATCTCTTAATTCTTCAACAACGTATCCGTTCACTAAATGACCAAATACTAGTTCTTCAAGAGCGACTTAAAGGTATAACATCAAATGACAATTCAGAGTGAAATTGATCCAAAGCCGAATCAACTTTCCAGCAAAAATAAATTGAGTTCTGTTTTGTTGGATTATTTTATTTTAATCAAGCCGTCAATCATGTTGCTCCTCTTGATAACTACCGTACCTGCAATGATTCTTGCTTCAGAACCAGGAACTCTTCCAAACATAAATTTAATCCTAGCCACGTTATTGGGTGGGGTTTTAGCAGCTGGTGGTGCAGGATCAGTGAATATGTATATCGACAGAGATATAGATAAGTTAATGTCTAGAACTCTTTCTAGACCAGTCCCTTCAGAGAGAGTTAGTTCAAAAAGTGCACTTATACTGGGTATTACTATGGCCATATCTGCAGGAATATGGCTCGAATTATCGGTAAATACTTTCGCTGCAATTTTATCAGTTAGCGCATTCCTCTACTACACAATCATCTATAGCCTATTCTTAAAAAGATATACCGTTCACAATACTGTACTAGGTGGTGTCGCTGGGGCAGCACCTCCATTAATAGGCTGGGTTGCTGTCACCGGCGAAATTGGATGGGTAGGAGTAATCTTATTTATAGTAGTTTTTACATGGCAACCAGCACATTTTTGGGCTTTAGCATTAGGGTTGGTAGAAGATTATAAAAGAGCAAATATCCCCATGCTGCCAGTTGTTCGAAGTGAATCAGAAACTAAAGGGCAAACGCTTGCTTGGTCAATGTTAACCTTCGTTGTCACAATGGGGTTAGGAATAGCAGCAGAATTAGGTACACTCTATTTTACTGTTGCAATTATAGGAGGAGGAGGATTTATATATGTTTGTTGGCAATTATTTAATTCGCCAGGTATTACAAAAGCTCCTCTTGTATTTCGCTATTCGACAATTTATTTAGCAATACTTTTTGCTGCTATTGCTTTAGATAGAATCATATCGGGCTAATCCATTACTTATAGATTCTAGGTATCTTGTAATCGATAAATCGATCTCGCAAAAATAAATGAAACAACACCCCAAATCAGCAAGATTATAATTGCATCAATTTGTTGGCCTATCGGATCTTGATCTAAACCAATAGAGCGTAAAGCTCTCAACATATGAGTCAGTGGCAAAATTTCCACAATCCATTGGACAAAATGTGGTAGTTGTGAAGTAGGAAAAAAACTCCCGCTCAAAAACATCATAGGTAATGTAATCGCATTAGCTGCGCTTTCTACCGCGCCTCGACCATGAACATATTGAGCGACTATTGCACCCAAGTTCAAAAAAATAAAAGTACCCAACATGGCAACAAATACAAATCTAACAAGTCCATAACTTATCAAATCGACACCCAAAATATATGTGACCCCCAGCAAAACAAAAACTTGAGCAAAGGCTATTAATAGATGTGCACAAATAACAGAAAATGAGAATTTCCATGGCTTTAGTGGTGTAGCACGTAAACGCCTCAGAACACCTTCCTCACGATAACGTGACAAGGAACCTGCTAATCCGATTACATTAAATGAAAGCAGGCCCATACCTATAATTCCTGGGGCAACAAATTCAAAAAAAGTTATACCGGGTGAAGGTGTATAGTTATCAAACGATACAATACGAAATACTCCAAGAAAAATTATAGGGAAAATTAACGCCCAAAATAATGACTGTTTATCTCGAAATACCATTTTGATACTAGCAACAAGAAGTTGGTGCATTATATATTTTCCTGAGTATCAATAACATCTAGTAGTGTTTCACCTGTCAATTTCAAAAAAATATCATTCAATGTTCCCGACTTAATAGATATATGAGATATTTCTACATCACTCATTGCTGTTATTGCAGCAATTTTTTGGACAATGGCAACAACATCATTGACTTTAAATTGAATGACATATCCGTCACGATTACTAAAAACATTTAAATCGACAAGACTATTAAAATCACTAAGCCAATCTTCATCCCAAACTGTTGTCATAGATATCTCTACAGAATATTGTGAATCTAAAGAATTAATTAGTAATTTAGGGGTATCTAAAGCAACTATTTTGCCTTTATTAAGAAAAGCAACTCGATCGCATAATAGCTCCGCTTCTTCCATATAATGTGTAGTTAATACTACAGTCGTCCCTTTAGCTTTCAGTGTATTAATTATTTCCCAGATACTATATCGGACTTCTGGGTCGAGCCCGGAAGTTGGTTCATCTAGGAAAATTAATTTCGGGTTATTTACAAGTGCCGCAATTATGTTAAACCTTTGTGCCATCCCTCCAGAAAGATGCATGATCCTAGATGATGCACGAGATTTGAGACCAACAAGATCCAACATTTCCAATGCATCAATTGAAAGTCCATAAAAAGATGCAAACAATTCGAGAATTTCTCTTAATGTAAGATATTTGTGGTACGAAGAAGATTGTAATTGTATTCCGATTTGTGATTTGAGTTTGTATGGATCACCTTTAATATCAAGTCCCAATACTTGAGCGTTCCCAGAGGAAGGTGCTGTCAACCCTGCAAGCATTTCAACTAATGTCGTCTTGCCTGCACCATTAGGACCTAATAGACCAAAAATTTCACCTGCAAAAACATTGAAAGTTAAAGAGTTTACTGCGTTGATATCAGCATAATTTTTTGAAAGATCTTCTACTTCAATAACAACAGATCGAGAATCAATATCCATAATGAAATACTAGACTAATTTTTATACTTATTAAATATATCCAAAAACTGCTCCTCCAATTAACTAGAGATATTAATTACACGAAATTGAATCTCACCAGACGGAACATTCACAACAATCTGATCACCTTCTGATTTACCACGTAAAGCTAATCCAATAGGAGATTCGGTAGAGATCTTACCAGACAAAGGATCGACTTCAGCAGGACTTACAAGAGTTAGAACTTGTTCTTTTTCAGTGTTCAGGTTCAACAACTTTACTATAGATCCAACATCAGCCCGTCCTTGATTTGATGAAGCATCAACTATTACCGCATTACGAATTCGATCTTCATTCTCACGAATCTTTGCCTCTAGATGTGCTTGTTCATCTCGAGCTGCATCTAAAGGAGCATTTTCACGAAAATCTTTGTCAGCCATAGCTGCTCTAAGTTTTTCTGCGATTACTGGACGTTCCGACTTAAGCTCTTCAAGTTGCTCTCGAAGAGTTGCAAGTCCTTCACTCGTAACATGAAATCCTAGCTTGTTTTTAGTATTAGCTGGATATTTTCGCTCAGGCATTACTGGCCTCTTACTCACTAAAATCTAATAATTAACATTTAAATTCACAAAACAAATAATTCATCAAGCTACTCTAGGTTCTGGTAAATTAATATGAGGTGAATTCAAGTATTCTATAATACCACTCTTGTGAGATTGTGCATCGATTATGAAGAATAGTACAAATAGTTTAATTGATATTCTCGAACATGAAGCTAGCAGATTAGATTTAATGCTCGATAACAATCAAAAACAATTATTCGAAGAGTATGCATCACTATTATTGGAATGGAATCAACGTGCTTCAATCACTAATATTACAGATAGCAATTTAATAGCAAAACGATTATTTGCTGAATCGTTGTCATTACTCGTAATCCTTCAAAAAAATAATTTTTTTAGTAACGAACAGATGGTCAACGTTGCTGATATAGGATCAGGTGGAGGATTCCCTGGAATCCCAATGTATATTATTGCTCCCCAAATGAAACTTTCCTTAATAGAGGTACATCAACGTCGATCAGAGTTCCTAAATCATGTTGTTAACAAATTACGTTTGGATAATGTACAAGTAATTTCTGAACGAATAGAAAATGTAGGAAGAAACTCTAAGTTTCGTGAAAGCTTTGACCTTGTAGTTGCGCGTGCATTAGCTCCATTAAATGTATTAACTGAATACGCACTTCCACTCACCCGCCTTAATGGAATACTTGCAACACCCAAAGGAAGTAAAGTGCAAGAAGAAATTGCTAATGCTAAAAATGCAATACTTGAACTAGGAGGGAAACTTTTAGAACCAGTTCCACTTCCACTTCCCGATAACGTTTTACCACAGCATGTGATTCTAATCCGTCGTGAAAAAATTCTTGATAAACGTTACCCACGGCGTAATGGCATACCCAAAAAAAGACCGCTCTGAAAATTGAAAAGATCATTAGTACAAACTAATGATCATTTCAAAAATATCATGTATACTTTATTCGTCGGAGGGCAGCCGACAGATATTTTCCCGTGGCGGGTTACTGCGGAGGCTGTCTTTTGGCGTTTTTGACTATAAATCGCATTCGAAGGCTCACATTTTTAGACTTCACAGTCCTTGATGAAGTTCGCTTTGACAGTAAAGCTACTTTTCCCTCTTTAGCAGTCGCATCGGCATCTATGATGTTTTTAGGTCTTGGTGGTTGGTTGTGGTGGCTTTCAAGTGGTTTAGGTGATGTAAGAACTGTTCTAATAAAAAGTATGCTAATGGGAAGTTTTTTTTCATTAGCACTTTGGCTTTGCTGGCTGGTTGTAGCGTACCTAATCTTAAAGCGCTACACCGACAAACCGATCAATGCTGAAGAATTAATACGTTCAGCTGGCATAGCTGCAGCACCTTTAGCTTTTGGCATATTTATGGTAATTCCCAGTATCTCTTTTGGTATAGGAATATTGACAATAGCTGCGTGGGTTTTAACTACCAACGAAGCAATTGAACGAGTTTCAGGTATCAAAGGTCGTCCCGTTTTACTAGCAAATATTGCAGGCTTCAGTCTTTGGGTTATTTGTATGTCGATCTTGGCTACAAGTACCAATCAAATAGCACCGGGACCTTTTCTTGCAGAATCCATATGGGAAGCAATCGCTGTTTTTGATTATGGAGATGTAATTTTAGAGGGAAATTGACCGTTCCGACCGCCTATTTCCTGACTCCAGCGTTTTCTCCCCAGCGCTGGAGTCAGGAAACTTTAGATTTTTTATTTTCAATGGTAAATTTATAAAAGTACTAACCCCACATATAAGGATATATTATGCCGACATTCCTAACTTCTCAGCAAAAAGATCTAGTTCAAGAGATTGCGAACATGCTAATTAAACGCTCAGAAAAAATTGCTGTTGCTGAATCTACTGCTGGTGGACTAATCTCAGCAGCACTTCTTTCATTTCCTGGAGCTTCAAATTACTATGCTGGCGGTGGAGTAGTTTATACTCTTAATTCACGTATTGAAATTGCTGGAGTATCTCCAGAAGAATATAAAAATTATCGAGGGACTACTGAAGAAATGTTAGCGTCACTCGTTAACTCGATGCGGCAAAAAATTGGTGCGGATTGGTGCATTGGAGAGTCTGGAATAGCTGGTCCAGCTGGAGGAAGAGCCAACCACACTAAAGGACGAACAGTTATAGGAATATCAGGACCAATCAATAAAACCATAACTATAGAAACAGAGACTTTAGATAGGGAAACAAATATGATCGAATTCACTACAGAGAGTCTTATATTCCTTAGAGATACCATTCACGAGTCGGAGGATTCATACAACATAAAAACTTAGCTAGACCAACTCCTTATATTTTCAATACACTCCATATCAATATATGGGCCTGTAGCTCAGCTGGGAGAGCGCCACAATGGCATTGTGGAGGTCAGCGGTTCGATCCCGCTCAGGTCCACCATCACAATACGCATCTTAATTGAAAACAATAAAGCTTCTTCAAGTACAATTTAACCAAATCTTGCACTTGCATAACTTACTAAGCACCCTAAAATAGTTATTCGAAATATAGAACAAGAACGAGGTTATTATGTCGAGTGCACATAGTAGATTGTTAGCAGGGCTAAGAATTATAGATGCAGGTCAAGTTTTAGCAGGTCCTTTTGTATCAACGTTGCTCGCCGACTTGGGGGCAGATGTTATCAGGATTGAACTGCCAGCTCTTAAAAATCAACCTCATAATTCACATCGTGCAAGCTTGCAACGTAATAAAAAATCCATATCACTCGATCTTAGAAAACCTGAAGGTGCAGCGTTATTTAAGAAACTTGTTTCAACAGCTGATGCAGTAGTAGAAAATTTTTCACCAGGGACAATGGAAAAATGGGGAATCGGTCATGATGAAATTGCTAAAGCTAATCCCAGAATAATTTTTGTCCGAATATCTGGATTTGGTCAAACGGGTCCTTATAGAGACCGCACTTCATACGATCGTATTGGTCAAGCAATCGGTGGAATGATCTATGTGACAGGTGAAGCTGATCAACCACCTGTTCACCCTGGTTATATGATGGGAGATTTTGCATCAGGAACCTACGGTGCTTTAGCAATTCTAGCAGCTATTTACCATCGTGATCATGAAAATTGTAATGAAACTCAGGTAGTGGACCTTTCATTATATGAATCAATTCTAAGCTATTCGGGACCAATGGCAGCGGAATACAGCAGGTCAGGAATTATACGTGAACGAGACGGTAACGTACGTTCATGGTCTATACCTGGAGATCAGTTCCTAACTAAAGATGGTAAATGGGTTCTTATCCTTGCACTAAACCCTCCCATATTTCAGAGACTGTGTGACGCAATGGAAATGCCAGATTTACCAAAAAATCCAAAATTCATAGACCATGATCATCGATTTGCAAATGAAAAAGAATTGCACAGCATCATTCGTGAATGGGTCGCTCCCTTTGAATCACAAGCTTTATATGCACTGTTGGATGAATATCGAGTCCCTTATGGCCCTGTCTACAGCATAGCTGATATTTTTGCAGACCCACATATTGCTGCGAGAGATAATTTAGTTCAAATAGATGATCCAAATGTAGGTCCAGTTACTGTCCCGGCGCCTTACCCAAGGCTGTCACATGCCGCTGGAAGAATTTACAATCCTGCACCAGCAGTGGGAGATCATAATGAAGAAATATTTCAAGATCTGCTAGGATTAAGTGACATTGAGATTGAGAAATTATCTGATATTGGAGTAATCTAAAGTTATAGAGTTTTATTCTAAACAAGAATTAAGGATTCACCGTGACCACAATAGAAAACAAGATCGATACCAGTAGATCACTTTATATAAGATATATGGACAGTACTACTGACCATTATTTAGCTGAAGGGTACAACAATCCTTATCAGTGGGCACGATTTGAAGATGTACCGTTTACACCACTTAAAAAACCATTAAGTGAATCCCGCCTTGCTTTAATTACCACTGCAGCTCAATTTCAACCTGACAAAGGAGACCAAGGTCCAGGTGCAGCCTACAATAATGATGCGAAATTTAACTATGTCTATAACCTTCCAAGTAACGTTGTCCCAGACCTACGTATTTCACACATAGGATATGACAGGCAAAATGCTCAAATTGAAGACCAGAAAGTATATTTACCTTTAGAGAATCTTTATCACTTCCAAGAACAGGGGAGATTTGCTGAGCTCAGCCCACGTTTATATGGCGCTCCAACTCTTCGAAGTCAAAGGGTTACTAGTGGTAGAAATGCCCCTCAAATACTTAAAATGTGCCAAGAGGATGAAATAGACGTCGCACTTCTAGTAGCGGTCTGACCGGTATGTCATCAGACCGTGAGTCTGATAGCAAGGCATCTTGAAGAAAATGGAATACCAACTGTCATTGTAGGCTGTGGTAGAGATATCGTAGAGCAAGTAGGGGTACCACGTTTTGTTTTTAGTGATTTTCCTCTAGGTAATCCTTGTGGCAAGCCTCATGATGATGAAACACAATTAGGAATTTTAGACTTGGCATTCACTACATTAGAAAAATCATTCGCACCAAGAACGACTGTACAATCACCTTATCGATGGAGTACTGACGAATCTTGGCGTGAAAGATATTTGAAATCATAAACGCATAAATTAATACCATCTTATGTCTGCGCATTACATATATGTCGCGATATACTCTTTCTATAAAAATCTTGAAGGAGCAGTGCATGCAAGTATCTATTTCTCTACCGGGACCGCTGGTTGAAATACCTGAATTCACAAAACGAATCGAAGCCCTTGGGTACGATATGCATGTATTCAACGAGACAAGTTTTGATCCATTTACACGAATGGCTGTGTCTGCACTCCATTCAGAGAATGCAACTCTTACTACTGCTGTAGCATTAGCATTTCCAAGATCACCTTATGTACTTGCGCAAATGGCATGGGAGATTCAAAGAGCATCGAAGGGAAGATTGCTCTTAGGATTAGGAACTCAAGTAAAAGGACATATGGAACGAAGGTTTTCTATTCCATGGGCTCCTCCAGGTCCACGAATGAGAGAATATGTCGAATGTCTACGAGCAATATGGAAAACTTGGCAAACTGGTGAGATCAATATGTATGAAGGAGAGTACTACCAATTTCAACGGATGAATCCTACGTCAGATCCTGGACCAATAGATCATCCAGAAATTCCAATTCTCCTATCTGCAGTAAATCCTTGGATGGCAAGACTGTCAGGTGAAGCAGGTCAAGGAATTGTTATGCATGGTTTTTCAACGCCGCAATATACCAGTGAAGTAATAATACCTGCAGTAATTGAAGGCGCGAATCGTGCTGGTAGATCCTTAAAAGATATTTATATCCGTGGAGGTGGTGGGTTTATAGCCACAGGAAAAACAGAGGAAGAAGTACATAAAGTTCGAGAATGGGTACGAACACGTGTAGCCTACTATGGATCAACTCGCTCCTACCATAAAGTACTTGCTACACATGGATGGGATGATCTAGGAGCTGAATTGCATAGACTTTCAATGAACTATTCATGGGATGAAATGACTGCACTCATTACTGACGACATACTGGATGAATTTGTTGTATCAGGAACATGGGATGAGCTCCCTGCCGTTCTTCGAGATCGATATAGTGGTATAGCAACTGATATTTCCTTTGCACCAGATATCCAAAATATAGACGACGTAGAACAAATAGCGGAAGTAATTGCTGAAATTAAAGAAATTCCTACTTTTGCTGATGTTAACGGATAAGTTCTCATAATTTCCTTATAGTTATGATGTAGTTTCTTTACATGTGAGCGTTTGAAACAGAATTAATATTCATAGTCTGAGTAAATAAAAATGGCATTAGTCACTGAACGACAAAAGATACAACATCTACTTCGAAGAGCAGGTTTTGGATATCGTGCTGATGAATTAGAGATGTATGTCAATTTAGGATTAGAAAATACCATCGAGCAATTACTGAATCCTGAAAAAGTAGATGATTCAAAATGTGAAGCGTTACTAAAAGATTTCGCTGATACTCAAACAGAAAAATTCAAAACGAACGTCCGTTATAGAACTGCACAATGGCATATCCGCTTAGCACATAGCGAGCGTCCATTGCTCGAAAAAATGACTTATTTTTGGCATAACCATTTTGCTACTTCAATGACAAAGGTTTCTCAACCTGAATTTATGGGAATTCAAAATCAAACACTTCGTAATAATGCTTTAGGATTATTCCCAAATCTACTTCAAGCAATTACGAATGATCCTGCAATGATGGTTTATCTCGACAATCGATTAAATGTGAAAGGTGCTCCGAACGAAAATTACGCCCGAGAAGTAATGGAACTTTTTACTATGGGTGAAAGTTCAGGTTATAGCGAATCAGATGTCATAGAAGCTGCGCGTGCCTTAACAGGTTGGACTGTTAATAGAGGAAAAAATAGAGCAACGGCTGCGTTGTTAGAGCATGACCCAAATAGCCTAATACGTTTCAGAAGGCACAAGCATGATTCTGCACAAAAAACATTACTAGGCGTGAGTGGTAATTTAAATTCGGCAAGTGTAGTGGCAATATTGTCATCACGAACAGAAACCGCAGACTTCCTAGGAACACGATTATGGGAATGGTTTGCTCTTAAGAATCCTGAGCCTCAACTCATAGCAAAAACCACTGATGCATACTTTAAGAGCAATGGATCTATTAAGGAAATGGTACGAACAATACTGACATCAAAGGAAATGTACTCCGAACGTGCGTATAGATGGCGCATAAAATCGCCCGTTGAGTATGTACTGGGGAGCATTCGTAATATTTCAGGTATTACTAATGGAAAAGCTGAAATGTCAGATACACTATCGATGGGCCAACAACTATTTTTTCCTCCTTCGGTAGCCGGTTGGCCTGGCGGTACAGATTGGATAAACAGTAACACTATCCTCACCCGAACAAATTTCGCAAATGAGCTCACCAGAACCTACCCACGTAGCCGCAAAAATAGAACATTCAATATCCCAGAGTTAGTTAAAGAAATGGCAGTGATTAATGACGTGGAAAAAGTCGTTGATTTCACTTTGGATTTGCTTGTAGGTGGCGATGTCGATGAGGCCACAAGAGAAATATTGATTGAACATTTAGGTGGTCGATACCACTATAACTACGACGAATCAGTTAAAAATGGAACACTTAATGGGATGTTCTATCTGGCATTAACTATGCCTCTGTACCAACTAGCCTAATTCGAGTAGAAAGAAAAAGATAACCACATGCCAAATACTACCTCGACAATTGATGATTTTGTAAATCGTCCTCTTGGACGTCGATCGTTAATCCGAAAAGGACTGGCAATCGTTGCTGGAGCAGGTATGGCTGCAGCAACTCCACCAGCATTTGTGCGTGCAGCATTTGATGCAGATACAACTAATGCTGAAAAAAAACGTATTCTGGTGGTCGTGCAATTAGGTGGTGGAAATGACGGATTAAACACGCTCGTTCCATACACTGATGGAGCATATTTTGATGCGCGAAAAGATGTAGCATTGGA
>CEQM01052040.1_pt1 | contig 38027 bp, 34 predicted proteins | sample 531111 | NCBI WGS metagenome assembly CEQM01 (sample SAMEA2621278, study PRJEB7988) | marine metagenome | biome: marine biome (ENVO:00000447); feature: deep chlorophyll maximum layer (ENVO:xxxxxxxx); material: "saline water (ENVO:00002010), including plankton (ENVO:xxxxxxxx)" | depth 120 m
GCAAACGCTCAAACAAAAAAAGGAACTGTACTTTTAGGTGCAGGTAGTGAATTTTCTGGCAATGCTGTTGATGAAAGAGCATGGACAAATTGGTCACTAACTCCAAAAATTGGTTACTTTATTCAAGATGGTTTAGCAATTGGTGCTGAAATTCATTTTGATACTGATGATGAGTACTACCCTGCTTTTCCAGGTTACACTCAATTAGTAGGAACTCCACCAGTACCAACAACAGTAGGTGCACATGGTGACTACACTCTTACTGACAACATAAGAAAATTTGGTGTATTTGCAAGATATTATGCAGCACGAAATTTATTTATGGAAGTAAGTTTAAGTAGTACAACTTCACAAGACGAAGAGTGGGATGAAGTAACTTCTTACACAGCAACAGGTCCTGTAACTCAAAATATGGTTGTTCAAGAAAGAACATCGCACTCTAATGTAAGATTAGGTATGGGTTACACATTAGTATGGAGAGAACACTTCGCTGTTGAACCTTATGTTCACTTAGACTTAATTGTTGATGGTGAAAATGTTAAACCAGGTACTGGTTTAATGGGTAGTGCAGAAACTACAGACCTTTCAGGTTCTGAGTTTATTGCAGGTGTAAACTTTAGCTTATTCTTTTAATTAAGAACAAAGTAAATACATTAAAAAGGGCTCATTTGAGCCCTTTTTTTTTGATTTAAATTATATAAAAAATACTATCAACTTTTATTCTTTAGGAACCATTGTTTAAATGGAATAATCCAATTGTCCTCAGCATTAGTAATGGTGTTATCAAATACAAACAAATTCTTCTTTGTATTGTCATAATTATTTATTAAGTATCTATATTTTACAATATCTATGTGCATAGTATTTAATTCATCAACTGATTTAATTTGATTATTCGTCATTACACAAGTAGCTATATTCATTCTATCGAATAATTCAATACATAAATCAGAAGCAATTTTTTTCATTTCTCTTGACAAACTATCCATTGAGCAACCAGAGATCCTATCTTCACAAGATGAAATAACTATAAAGTGATTACATAATAATAATAATTCTGGATTTAATTTTTTACTGTGAGATGCCCATTTTGGAAAAAAACCATTCTTTAATGCATCATTAATAAATTTAAGTTGTTTAACATTTAATCTAACCGAGGATTGAAATATAAAAATTCTATCACTTTTATTATTAGACAAAAAATTAGAAAGTTTCATATTATAATTGTTCTGTATCAGAAATTAATTCTGCAATATCAAGAACTTCTGCAGAATCTTCGTCTAAATATTTAACTCCATCTCTAATCATAGTATTGCAAAATGGACAACCAGTAGCAATAATATTAGCTTTTGTAGCTAAAGCTTCCCTGGTTCTGTTTATATTAATGTCTTCTATGCCCTTTTCTGGCTCTTTAAACATTTGGGCTCCTCCAGCTCCACAGCAAAAAGATGTAGCCTTAGATCGCTTCATTTCAATTAAATCTAAACCTAAAAGTTTAATTAATTTTCTAGGTGCATCAAAAATATTATTTCCCCTACCCAAGTAACAAGGGTCGTGGTAAGTTATTTTTCTTCCACTAATATTATTAGAAAGTACAAATCTTTTATCTTTAATTAATTTGTAAATAAACTCTGTATGGTGATAAACTTCATAAGTACCACCTAATGATTTATATTCATTTTTGATAGTATTGAAATCATGTGGACAAGTAGTTACAATTTGTTTCACATTGTAATTATTCATGACTTCAATATTCATCATTGCTTGCATTTGAAAAAGAAATTCATTACCTGCACGTTTTGCTACATCACCACTTGCTGTTTCTTCAACACCTAACACTCCGAATTGGACATTTGCCTTATTCATTATCTTTACAAAAGCTCTAGTAATTTTTTTTGCTCTATCATCAAAACTTCCAGCAGATCCAACCCAAAATAATATTTCAGGATTTACTCCTTCATTCTTCCAATCTAACATTGTTTTTACTTGTAAATCCATATTATTTAAAAACTTGAATTTTAACATTTTTTTCAACTAAATCTGTGAAATTACCCTCGTATCTAGTAGCTCTAACCATATGATTATCTATCCAATGATAATTACCTCCTCTTGGTTTATTCATTAATAAAGCATGATATTTAAATCCATTTTTATCTAACCATTTTTCAGTAACATCTCTATGATCTTCTAATCTTGATGTAAAAAAAGTAATAATATGTCCTTCATTATACCATTTATTTAAAGTTTTAAGAGCTTCAGGATATAATTTTGCATGTAACATTCTTTCAGGCTCTTCATTTGGAATATCATCACAAATAGTTCCATCTATATCTATAAGATAATTTTTTGTATTCTTTGGTAAAACAGGACTAATATATTTACCCTCAATTACTTTATTAATTAGTTGTACTTTTTTATTCATTATCTTTCCATTTTAAACGATCAGAAGCAGGAAATTGCCAGGGAGCACCATTATTTTCTATGTTTGAAAACACTGTATTTATTTCAGTTGGGGCACTAGACTCTTCCATTACTGAAAATCTCCTTAATTCCATAATAATTGAAAGTGGATCAATACTAATTGGACAAGCTTCCACACATGCATTACATGATGTACAAGCCCATATCTCTTCTTTTGTGATATAATCATTTAATAAAGATTTTCCATCATCATAGTCTAATCCTGATTTACGAATATTTTTACCTACCTCCTCCACTCTATCACGAACATCCATCATAATTTTTCTTGGAGATAATTTTTTACCTGTAACATTTGCGGGACACTCTGCGGTACAACGACCACATTCTGTACAAGAATATGCATTTAATAATTGAATTCTTTTTAAATCTTTAACATCTTTAGCACCAAAAACATCGGAATTAACATTGTCATTATTTGAAGCATATGGATCACTATTTGGATCTAACATCATTTTTACTTCATTTGTAACTGAAACCATATTATTAAATTGACCTTTAGGATTTAAATTTGAATAGAAGGTATTAGGGAAAGCTAAAATAATATGTAAATGTTTAGATATTACCAAATAATTTAGAAAGCCAAAAATTCCAATAATATGAAACCACCAACAAAAACGCTCAATAAATATAAGTGCTGAATTTGATAATCCATTTAAAAAAGGAGAAATAATTAATTGACTTACAGGAAAACTTCCAGCTTGCATATAATGTCCTCTTTCCTGTAAAATTAAGTCAGCTGCATCCATAAATAAAAAAGCCGACATTAATAATATTTCAAAAATCAAAATTAAGTTAGCATCTGATGTCGGCCAACCTTTCATTTCAGGACTCCAAAATCTTTTTATCCTTAAAATATTTCTTCTTATCAAGAAAATAACACAAGATACTAACACTAAAAGAGCTAAGATTTCAAAAGACCCGATAAGAAAATTATAGAATCCTCCTAAAAAGGAAAAAACTCTATGAGTACCAAAAACACCATCAATGATGATTTCTAAAATTTCAATATTGATAATAACAAATCCTGCATAAACAATTAAATGTAATATTGCAACAAGCGGTTTCTTAAACATTTTAGATTGGCCAAAAGCAATAAAAAAAACTTTTTTCCATCTCTTCCTAGTATTATCAATATCCTTACCAGGTTTACCAAGATTAATATTGTCAATAATCTTTTTAATATTTTTATAAAAAAGAATTAAACTAAATGATAGTATAAATAAAAAAATAAAATTACTTATCAAATTCATAAACTAAAGATAATTTCACTTTGCATTTTTCTTGTCACCACCCCATAAAGATATATTAATATATTTTTTTGGATTTTGTCTTACATCATTTAACAATTCATCCATACTTTTAATTGTATTTGATAAATCAATATAAATTGAATCTTCATTTAAAACTTTTGCTAAACTACCATCCCCTTTATTTAATTGTACTAACATCATTTCTAATTGATTTGAAATATTTATTATTTTATTTGAAAATGAATGGACATCAATAGAATTAAGAGTGTCTGTAAATGAAGATAAATTATCTATTATATTGTTAATATTAATTGCTTGATTATCAATTTCAGAAGCAATAGATTCTATACTATATATACTTGTGTTTAGTTTTTCTTCATTATTAAGTAAAATTCGATTTGCAGTATTAGACAAATCTTTAACTTCTTTTAACACTTTATCAAATGAGATTATTAATTGATCAAGACCAACTTTAACAGATCCAAATTGCTCACTAACTTCACTGGTTAATCCTGTAGCAATTGAACCCTTTAATGTATCACCACTTTGAGCAATCTTTGCACCTTGAATCATTATTAATTCTAAGGATTTAGCACCTAAAATATCTGAATCATAAATTTCTAACAAAGAACTTGTAGAAAAATTAATATCCTCTTCAATAGTTACTTCAACAATTAAATCTGCAATTTGTTTAGAATGTAAATTAATATTTGATACTTGTCCTACTTTAAATCCATTTACAGTAACTGGACGAGATATAGTTAATCCGTCAACATTTTCATATACAGCATAAAAAACATTTTTTTGTGAAAAAACATTTTCACCTTTTAAAAAATTGATACCCCAGTATAGAATTGCTAGAGAAATACATGCAAAAATACCTATTATTAATTCTTTTGATTTATTCACAATTAAGATGATTTTAAGTTAAGATAATAAAATTACTTTAAAATTGATAATGCATCAGACAAAGACATTTTTTCACCATTTAATATTGCTATTGTAAAACAATCGTGAAATCCATAAGATCTTAATTCTTTTTTGAGTAGATTTACTTCTTTTAAAGTCTCAACTTTTCCATAAGAATACTTATATTGATTTTTATCTTGAAACTCATATATAACATCAACATTTGAAATACCTAAACTTTCTATATCTATCATAGATTTGGATGTTAAAAATTGAACACTATAAAATAACTGATTTGATAAATCAGTAAATTTTGTTTTGTCTTGACTTTCTAATATTAAAGCTTCTAATTCAATTTTATATTCTTTAATTGCTCGGAAAATTGCAGAAGACATATAAACTTTACCTTTTTCAGAGTTTAAAAAATCTTCCTCATTTTTGTTAGTTAAAAAACCTAATTCAATTAAAACACTTGGCATTGTAGCTCTACTTAAAACAAGAAAACCAGCTTGCTTAACACCTCTGTCCTTACGATTAACTCTGTTCTTAAATTGACTTTGTATTTTAGAAGCAATTAATAAACTATTGGAAAGATATGAAGATTGATACATTGATAATGCAATATATGATTCAGGCTCAGCAGGATTAAAACCCTCGTAATCCATTTCATAATCATTTTCCATTAAAATAGATGAATTTTCACGAATTGCAACACTTAGATTACTTTCAGTTTTATGCATCCCCATAACATAAGTAGAAGATCCATATACATTACTATCCCTAAATGCATCACAATGAATAGAAATAAATAAATCTGCTTTTGCTTCATTTGCAATTCTTGTACGTTGAGAAAGCTTAATAAATTCATCTGTATCTCTGGTATAAATTACTTCAACATCACTGAATTCAGATTTTAAATATTTGCCCAGCATCAGAGATACATCTAAAACAACATCTTTTTCTGCCTGTTTATAGCGACCTGTCCCTAAAGTTCCAGGATCCTTTCCACCATGTCCTGGGTCAATAACAATCTTTTTTACACCTAAATTTGTAGTCTGTGCATGTAAATAAGTAAAAGAATGAACAATGAAAAGTGCAAGAAATAATTGAATTAATCGTTTCACTTACAAAAATATTATGTTAATTCGATTAATATAAATAAAAGTTTGATAAAACTGGAACGAAAATTTTATAAAATAGCTGTTTTCTTAATTTTAATTTTTGTGAATTATATATATTCACAAGAACAAGTATTATATTCTCAAAACAATGAAGAGGATAAAATAATATATTCAGCAAAAGATTCAGTATTATTCGATATAAAAAAAAATGAAGTTTTGCTATATAATTATGCTCAAGTGAATTATAAAAACACTGAGTTAAAAGCAGGATTTATATTAATCAATTTTAATAACAACATCATTTATGCTACGGGTATTAAGGATTCATTAAATGATTATACTCAAAGGCCTATTTTAAAAGAAAAAGGAGATGAATACATTTCAGATACAATCAAATATAATTATAAGTCGAAAAAAGCTACAATAAAGAAACTTATTACAGAAAAGGATGGAGGCTATCTTCATGGAAAAGAAATAAAAAAAGAAAATGAAAAAATTTATTATTTAAAAAACGGACAATATACAACCTGTTCTCTAGATGAACCACATTTTTTTATTAATTCAAAAAAAATCAAACTAATTGCTGGTGAAAAAATAATTACTGGTCCATCTAATCTAGTTTTAGCTGACTTCCCCACTCCATTATTTATTCCTTTTGGTATATTTCCAATTGAAAATCAAAGAAGTTCAGGATTTATTTTACCAACATATGGTCAATCTAATAACCTAGGATATAATTTAAGAGGATTTGGCTATCATTTCAGTATCAATGATAATATTAACTTATCATTAAATAGTGATTTGTACAGCAGAGGAAGTTGGAGAGTTGGAATTATATCAGATTATAAAAAAAGATATAAATATGACGGTAATCTTCAAATTAATTTTGCAAAAACAAAAATTGGAGAAATTGGGAGAAATGACTATAGTTTATCTAAAGACTTTAAAATTAAATGGACCCATCAACAAGATCAAAAAGCACATCCAAATAATCAATTTTCAGCTTCAGTAAATTTAGCTACAAGTTCATATATGCAAAATAACTCATATAATACTGATTACTTGCAAAATACATTATCTTCCAATATATCTTTTAGAAGAAAATGGGATAATAAACCATATAATCTATCAGTAAATTTAAGACACACTCAGAATACTCTAACAAAACAAGTAGACTTAACCATACCTGAGTTAACATTTAGTGTTAATAGAATTTTTCCTTTTAAAAACACAATTAAAAATACATGGTATAAAAATCTAGGAATTAGCTATACATTAAATACAAAAAATACATTATCTAGACCTGATAGCTTACTTTTTAGTAATATAACAGATAATATGAGAAATGGAGCTCAACACTCTATTCCTATTTCAACATCTTTTAATTTGTTGAAGCACATAAATATAAACCCCTCAATAAGATATAATGAAAAATGGTATTTTAAAAAACTGAACACACTAAACTCAGATACTATTACAGGCTTTTGGGCAGTAAGAGACCTTCAGTATTCTACACAGTTAAGTACAAAAATTTATGGTTTTCTTGCTACTAAAAAGAAACAATTTAGACATGTATTTACCCCATCTATAAGCTATACATATAGACCAGATTGGTCTAAAGATGAAGCCAATAATCTTATCGGCATCTATGGTGTATATAACTCAAGTAAACAAAGTAGGTTAAGTTTTAATTTCAATAATAATTTTGAAATGAAGGTTAATACAAACGGAGAAGATAAAAAAATTAAATTAATTGAATCTCTAAACATAGGAGGGTATTATGATAACACTGTTGATGAATTTAGTATGAGTACAATTAATATTGAACTAAGAACACAATTATTGAATAAAATAGATTTTAAAGCAAGAAGTATTATTGATCCATATGCAATGGATCAAGATGGTAATAGATTAAATGATTATTTAATTTCTTCTGGTAAAGTTGGCAGATTAACAAATTTTAATTTTGATATTGGTGTAAACTTAAATAATGCTGATAATAAAAAACAATCTGATTATGGTTCAAAAGAAGAACTTGATTACATAAATCAGCATCTTGACCAGTTCGTTGACTTCACAGTTCCTTGGTCATTAAGATTCTTTTATAATTTTTCATATAATAAACCACAACTAGATTCAGAATTAATTCAATCAATTAATTTTAACGGTGATTTAAATATTACAGATAAATGGAAAATTGGATTTAGGTCTGGGTATGATATTAAAAATAAAGATTTTACATATACTGCAATTGATGTTTATAGAGACTTACATTGCTGGGAAATGACTTTTAACTGGATTCCCCTTGGTTTTCATCAAAGCTATAATTTTGTAATTAGAGTCAAATCATCTATCCTTCAAGATTTGAAATTAACTAAAAAAAGAGATTTTTACGACTATTAAATTTTTAACCAATTTTTTAATATTTTTCCACCATATTTTGTTAAAACTGATTCTGGATGATATTGTATTCCCGTTAAAGGGTATAATTTATGCTCAAAGGACATTACTGTATTTTGCTCATCTAATGATGTTATTGAAAATTTCTCTTCATTATTAATTTTGACTGCCCAAGAATGATATCTACCAACATTAATTTCTTTAGGTATTCCTTTGTAAATAGTAGAATTTGATTGTAAAATTTTAATTTTTGACATTTTACCATGCATAACATTTTTTAAATTATAAAGTGGTAAATCAAAAGCAACGGCAATGGCCTGTGCACCTAAGCAAACACCTAAAATAGGTTTGATGCCAACAAATTTATTAATAATGTTGATAGATAAACCAGCATCTTGAGGCAGACCAGGTCCAGGTGAAATAATTATTTTATCATAAATAAATATATCATTTACATTAATTTGATTATTTCTCACAACATGTATATTGCTAACATATGGTTCGCACATATGTTTCAAGTTAAATGTGAAAGAATCATAATTATCAATTATTAGTAGTTTCATATATTTTGTAAATTTCAATAAAATATTTTTAGATGAAACAAAAAATACAATCAAATAATGCTCCTTCACCTATTGGACCATATAGCCAAGCAATTAAAAGTGGTAAAATGATATTTATCTCAGGCCAAATTGCTATTGATCCAAAGACAAATAATTTAATTAATAAAAATATTGAAGAAGAAACTAAAATAGTAATGAATAATTTACAAGCCATTTTACATGAATGTAATTGTACTTTTAACCAAGTTGTTAAATGTACAATCTTTTTATCTAAAATGGAGTTATTTAAATCTGTTAATGAAGTATACGGTAATTATTTTACTGAACCATACCCTGCAAGAGAAACAGTGGAAGTAAGTTGCCTACCAAAAAATGTTAATGTAGAAATATCTGCTATTGCAATTTGTAAATAATTATCTTTGAATTTAAATTTGAACAAAAATACTAAGAATATGAATTTTGACATTATTATAATCGGCAGTGGACCAGGGGGATATGTTGCAGCAATAAGAGCCTCTCAACTAGGATTAAAAACCGCAATTATAGAAAGAGAAAGTTTAGGTGGGATTTGTTTAAATTGGGGCTGCATACCTACTAAAGCCCTTTTAAAAAGTGCTCAAGTCTTTGAATATATTCAACATGCTGATGAATTTGGAATTGATGTTAAAGATTATAGTGCAAATTTTCAAAATGTCATTAGTAGAAGTAGAGATACTGCTAATAATATGAGTAAAGGCATCCAATTCTTAATGAAAAAAAATAAAATTACTGTAATTAATGGAACTGCAATATTAGGGGACAATAAAACAGTAAAAGTTACTGATGTAAATAATCAACAAAACTCATATACCGCAAAAAATATTATAATATCGACAGGTGCAAGATCTAGAGAGCTACCTAATTTAAAACAAAATAAAAAAAATATTATTGGTTACAGAGAGGCATTGATTCTCGAAGAACTTCCAAAATCATTAATTATTGTTGGTTCTGGTGCAATTGGTGTGGAATTTGCATACTTCTATAATGCTATGGGATCTGATGTAACCTTGATTGAATACCTACCTAATATTGTTCCCAATGAAGATAGTGATGTGTCTAAAGAATTAGAAAAAAATCTAAAAAAGAAAGGAATTAAAATAATGAAGGATTCTAGTATAGTAAATATTAATGAATCAAACAAAAAAATTACTGCAACTATTCAAACTAAGAATGGATCAGAAACTATTGAAGCTGATATTATTCTTTCAGCTGTTGGTATTACTCCAAATATTGAAAATATTGGCTTAGAAGACTTAAAAATAGCCACTGATAAAGGAAGAATACTTGTAAATGAATTTTACGAAACAAATGTTCCTGGATATTATGCTATTGGAGATGTAATTCCTGGACCAGCATTAGCTCATGTTGCATCTGCAGAAGGAATTATATGTGTCGAAAAAATTGCTGGAGATAATCCTGAGACGATTGATTATAATAATATTCCTGGCTGCACATATTGCTCACCAGAAATTGCATCTGTTGGATTAACTGAAGAAAAAGCAAAAGAAAAAGGTTACAAGTTAAAAATTGGTAAATTTCCGTTTTCTGCCTCTGGAAAAGCAACTGCAGCAGGTCATAAAGAAGGTTTTGTTAAAATCATATATGATGCAAAATATGGAGAACTGCTTGGAGCACATATGATAGGTTATAATGTAACAGAAATGATTGCGGAAATTGTAGCTGCAAAAAAATTGGAAACTACTGGACATGAAATTTTAAAAAGTATTCACCCTCATCCTACTATGAGCGAAGCTGTTATGGAAGCAACTGCAGCTGCCTATGGTGAAGTTATACATTTATAATTCTACAGAATAATATATATCTGCAAGCTATCTTTATAATATTCGTATATGTGTAATCTATTATGAAAACCCTCCCTATATTAATTTATTAATTTGACTAATATCTTTTATTTTTAGTCATTTAACAGATGCATTATCTCCATGTATCACATATTATATAAGTCATTAATACATACACATTCGCAATATATTATAAAAATACTGTTATATTTTTATAAATTCCTCTTCAAAATTACTTCATAAATTTATCCATATCTAGCTTAAAAATTATTATTAGAAGCCAGAAAAATAATTACATATATCAACATCATAATTATTACATCTCAATTATTTATTTTAATATCAGACATCCAAGTGTAAATAAAATAATGAAATCTTTCACAAATTAAATCATTATCAAAATCTAAAATTAACAATGATAAAAATTTAAATAGACAGTAAAATAATTACTAAAAGTGTATACATAACTTATATTATAATAAAATAAATTTTGATAAAAAATATACTTATATAATCATTAATGACAATAATAATTTGAAATTTTAACATACTTATTATTTAAAAGTAATATTAAATTATATTTTTTTTTAAATTAAATCTAAACTTTACTTTAAATTAAATAAATATCTGATTATTAGTATTTTATATAACTAAACTGACATAATGTCAATATTGGTTTTAGAAAAAAATTGACAATATTTAATGAATTTTATCATTAAAAAATAAGTAAATTTGTTAACTATGAGAATTGATATTTTATCACCACTACCCCACTTACTTAAGGCACCTTTTTCAACATCAATTTTAGCAAAGGCTATTGAAAAAAAAATTATTGAAATTCACATTCACGATTTAAGAGACTATACAAAAAGTGACAAGAAACAAATTGATGACTATTCATATGGCGGTGGTGGCGGAATGGTTCTAATGATTGAGCCAATTGCTCGCTGTATAAATAAATTACAAAGCTCGAGAGATTATGATTCCGTAATATTTATGACACCCGAAGGGAAAAAACTCACACAAAATATATGTAATCAACTTTCTCAAGAAAAAAATATCATAATATTATGCGGAAGATATGAAGGTATAGATCAAAGAATTCGTGACATTTTTATTAACAAAGAAATATCTATAGGAGATTATGTGTTAACCGGTGGAGAATTACCCGCTCTAGTACTCTGTGACTGTATTATTAGATTGCTACCTGGCAGCATGAGTAACTCATCTTGTGCACTATCAGATTCTTTTCAAGATAATTTACTTGCACCACCTATCTACACAAGACCATGCAATTATCATGGACATAAAGTTCCGGATGTACTACTATCTGGCAATAATAAAAAAATATCTGAATGGAGAGATGAACAATCTTATGTGAAAACAAAAAAAAATCGCCCTGATTTACTTGAAAAATAAAAAATGATAAATTATTTTCTTGTGAATCATAAAAAGATGTTTAATTTTGCCTTTCTTAAATTAAAGTAATTATGGATTTACTAAAGAATGATATTGAAAACCAGCTAATAGTTAAACAACAGCATCCAAATTTTAAATCTGGTGACACTATAACTGTTTATTATAAAATTAAAGAAGGTGAAAAAGAAAGAATACAATTCTTTAAAGGTGATGTTATTCAAAGAAAAGGGTCAGGATTAACAGAAACCTTTACAATTAGAAAAATATCAAATGGTGTTGGTGTTGAAAGAATTTTCCCAATCAACTCTCCAGGTATAGAGAAAATAGAGGTAAACAAAGAAGGTAAAGTAAGAAGAGCAAGGATTTTTTATTTAAGACAAAGAACTGGGAAAAGTGCTCGAATTAAACAAAAAAGATCATAACTTATTCTTGAGAAGCTGCTACAATTGAAGACACTGTAGCATCACCCGTTACATTTATTACAGTTCTACACATATCTAAAATTCTATCTACTGGAAAGATAATCGCAATATACTTTGGGTCTATAGGTGTGACCCCTAAAACTACAATTAACATAAATAGACCTGCACTTGGTATTGCTGCAGAACCAATAGATGCTAAAACAGCTGTTAAGGCAATTAAAATCTGTGTTGATAAACTTAAGTCGATATCTAATATTTGAGCCAAGAAAACAACTGCTACACATTGATATAAACTTGTTCCATCCATATTAATAGTAGCACCAATTGGAAGAACAAAACTAGTAACCTTATCAGGAACCTTTAAGTTATTGTTTACACAATCCATTGTTACAGGTAATGTAGCAGCACTAGATGAGGTCGAAAATGCTAATATTTGAGCAGGAGCAATTGATTGAAAAAAATGTCTATAAGAAAAATTTTTAGTAAAAAACTTCATTAACATAGGATATACACAAAACAACATTAAAAGTAAACCTAATAAAACAACAAAAGTATACAATGCTAAACCAGTAATTACATCAAGGAGACTTCCATTTGCACTATTTGACAATTCCGATAAATTCCCTGCCAATAAACAAAAAATAAAAAAAGGTGAATACTTAATTACAAGATCGACCATTTTTAAAAACACTTCATTCAATGAATCAATTAAATTATCTATTGTTTTCTTTTTACCTGAATCAATTAAAATTAAAACTACACTAAAGAATAGTGCAAAAAATATAATTTGAAGCATAGCTTTATTGTCACTCATTGCATAAAAAATATTATCAGGCACCATATTGACGAGAAATTGAAGTGGACTATTGTGAGAATTTACTTTAACCTGCTCCTGAATTGAAATTAATTTATCATCAGTTTCAAATTCATTAAAATTAAAATCAAAACCCTCTCCGGGACCAATTTGGTTAACTAAAAACAAACCAATTGTAACAGAGCATAAAGTAGTAATTAAATACAATGAAATTGTTTTAATACCCATTTTACCTAATGCAGATATATTTGATAATCCTGAAACACCCTTAATTATAGAAAATAGGACTAATGGAACTGCAATTAATTTTAATAGCTTTAAAAAAATAGTACCAAAAGGAGAAAACCAAGAAATATTAAATGTAATAAAAAGATCACCTAAATTTTCTGACAAAAGAGCCCAAAAAACCCCTAATAACATAGCAATTAATATTTTCCAATGCAAACTTATTTTTTTCATATATCTGATATTTTTGTTGTTTTATTTAATAAATAATAATCTAATATAGTTATTGCTGTTAAAGACTCTACAATAGGAACAGCTCTTGGCACTACACAAGAATCATGACGCCCAAATACTGAAACAGTAATTTCATTATTTTTATCATCTACAGTTTTTTGCTTTTTCATAATTGTAGAAACAGGCTTAAAAGAAGCATGAAAACATATATCTTGACCATTAGAAATTCCACCTTGAACACCACCCGAATTATTAGAACTAGTTGACACAGAACCAGATTTTACAATAAATGCATCATTTTCTTCAGATCCAGTTTTTGAAGAAGAACTGAATCCACTACCAAATGCAATACCCTTACATGCATTAATTCCCATAATTGCTTTAGAAATACCTGATTGGAATTTATTAAAAACAGGCTCACCTAAACCAAATGGAACTCCCTTAACAACTGTTGAAATACAACCCCCAACCGTATCTCCTTTAGATTTACAAATTGCAATTATTTCTCTGATTTTTTGTGCCGTTTTAGGACAAGGGCAACGAACATCATTATTATAAATTAATTCACTATCAAATTTATTTATTTTTTTTTTAATATCAACCCCTCCAACAGAGGATACATACGAAAATATATTAATACCTTTTATTTTTAATATTTGGGATGCTATAGCACCCGCAACAACCCAATTTGCAGTTTCTCTTGCGGAAGACCTCCCCCCTCCTCTATAGTCGCGAATTCCATATTTCTTTTCATATGTAAAATCTGCATGAGATGGTCTAAAAATATTTTTTAGATTATCGTAATCTTTAGATTTAGAATCTATATTTTTAATTATGAAACCAATAGGTGTACCTAAAGTTATGTCATTAAATATTCCAGACATAAATTCCACCTTGTCAAACTCTTGACGCTGACTATTCAATGACCCTAAACCAGGTCTTCTCTTATTTAAAAAATCTTGAATCAACTTGAAATCAAGCTTTAATCCTGATGGACAACCATCAATAACTCCCCCAATAGCTAACCCATGAGATTCTCCAAATGTACTTAACTTAAATAATGTTCCTATTGATGATGACATAATTAAACAAATATATCAATTTCATTAATCATTATATATTCACTTACTTTGCAATATATTATTAAAACTTACAATGAAAACCTTAATTAAAAATATAAAAGAAATAATTGGATTATCAAATAATCAGAAATCATATATAAAAAAAGGAAAAAAACTTAAACTCATTGAGTCAATAAAAGATGGGTGGATTTTAATAGAAGATAATATAATTGTTGATTACGGCAGCATGGATAACTGGAATGGTGTTGAGGATTGGAACAATCTAGAAATCATTGATGCAGAAAACGGTATAGTCTTACCCACTTGGTGTGACAGCCATACTCACATAGTATATGCTGGGAGTAGAGAAAATGAGTTTGTTGATAGAATTAATGGATTGTCTTATGAAGAAATTGCTGAGAGAGGCGGAGGAATATTAAATTCAGCTAAATTACTATCAAAAACAGATGAAAAAACAATATATCAACAAAGTGCAAATAGAGTTGAAAAAGTCATTAAATATGGAACAGGAGCTTTAGAAATAAAAAGTGGATATGGACTAAATATTAAAGATGAAATAAAAATGCTCCAAATCATTCAAGAATTAAAAAATAATTTTCCAATACAAATAAAATCCACATTTCTAGGTGCTCATGCAGTTCCAAAAAACCTAACAAAAGAGCAATACATATCAAATATAATCAATGACATGTTACCTGAAATAAATAAGCAAAAACTGGCCGACTATATAGATGTATTCTGTGACAAAGGATTTTTTAATCCAGAAGAAACAGAGAGGATTTTAGAAGCTGGTAAAAAATATGGACTACAACCAAAAATACATGCAAATGAATTAGATTATTCTGGTGGAATTCAAATTGGTGTCAAAATGAATGCCTTAACAGTTGACCATCTTGAATTTACATCTAATAAGGAAATTGAAATTCTCAAAAAATCTTCAACCATACCTACACTTCTACCAGGCACTGCATTTTTTTTAGGATTGAAATATCCTCCTGCTAGAAAAATTGTTGATTCTGGATTACCAATTGCACTAGCTACGGATTTTAACCCAGGCTCCTGTCCAACCGGCAATATGTCATTAATTATGACTTTAGCCTGTGTGAATATGAAATTAACTCCTACAGAAGTGATTAATGCAGCAACTATTAATGGAGCATATGCAATGGGGCTAGAGAATTCCCTTGGTGAAATTAAAAAAGGGAAAATAGCGAATTTAATTATAACAAAAGATATTAAATCTATAAACTACATTCCCTACTCTATGGGTGAAAATAATATCAATAAAGTAATAATTAATGGAAAAATCTACTACGATTCTGAAACAAATTATTAAGTTTGTATATTAGAGATGGAAAAGTACTATCTATGAAAAATATCAACTGGCATCAATTCTTAATTCATATAATACTTATTTGTTTTACAACACAAACAGTACAATCACAATGTGATTGGATTTATTCTGATGCCAATAATGATGGCTATTCTATTGACGATAATGGACAAATTACATTATTCTATTGTGAAAATATTGTAGATACCATATGGGCTCCGACTGGTTACATTGATGCTGTATGGGAGTACGAAACAAATAGTGGCGAAGAGTGCCAAGACTGGGACTGGATTGGTAATAATTTTTTCCTATCTATAGACTCAAACGAACCTTGCTTAGAAGGACTGAGTGAAGTTTCTGTTACTTTTACCGGATATATAAGTGAAGATGAAAATATTCTCCCTGATATATGTGTGTTTAATATAGAATTTTATAACACACCAGATCCAAATATTGAACTTGATGGATATAACACAAAGGAACAAATAATAATTTGTGAACAAAATTTAGTAACACTAACTGCGAATGGGCTAGGTGCAGCATATGGTCCAAACACTATGATTCAATGGTATTTAAACAATGATTTAATTCCGGGTGAAAATGATATATCTTTAGATCTTGCAAATACAAATTATAATGTAAATGCACAAAATGTCTTTTATTTTACAGTTTCTAATTACTGCACTATGCTCAATGATTCAGCTGAAGAATCTGACTGGCTAACTATTACGATTTATGAAGGTTATGATCAATGTGAACCTTGTAAATGGGAGCCCTTTACTCAAAATGAATGGATTGAAGGTGATGGTGTTGGAACTACATATAATCAGCAATTTCCATCTTTTACACCAAATGACGATGGGCAAAATGATTATTTTCCAGAAAAACCTGTAAATGAAGAAAATAGAAATTTTGAAGGCACAGAAAATCACCCTACTTGTGAAGCAACAATATATCAAATAACAATTTATAATCGAATAGGAAGAGAAATTTGGAAGTCAAAAGAAAACAATGACCCTTGGAATGGGAAAAATAAAAATGGAAAAGAATGTAAGGAAGGAACATACTATTATAAAATGGAATACATCCTTCATCCTATGCTAGAAGGCATAAATAACACCACCAATCTGCCTCATCAAGCAACAATAATTTCAACAGGTAGTTTATATCTAGGTAGATAAATAATATGACTAATAGATTAATTGAATGCGTTCCTAACTTTTCAGAGGGTAAAAACACTGAAATTATACATAGCATTACTTCTGAAGTTGAAAGTACTCAAGGTGTTACATTACTAAATATAGATCCAGGAAAAGCAACTAATAGAACAGTAGTTACATTTGTTGGTGATCCGGAATCAGTTATAGAAGCCGCATTTAAATTAATAAAAAAAGCATCGGAACTTATTGACATGCAGAAACATCAAGGTGAGCACCCAAGAATGGGAGCAACAGATGTTTGTCCACTAATTCCTATTTCTGGTGTGTCAATGCAAGAAACTATAGAATACTCTTTGAAATTAGCCGAAAAAGTAGGAAATGAACTAAACATACCTGTATATCTTTATGAACATTCTGCACAAAAAAAATATAGAAAAAATCTTGCTAACATAAGAGAAGGTGAATATGAAGGGATAGAAACTAAATTAATGTCGAAAAAATGGCACCCTGATTATGGTCCAAAACAATTTAAATCAATTAAGAAAACTGGTGCGACTGCTATAGGTGCTAGAGATTTTTTAATAGCATACAATATAAACTTAAATACAACATCTACTAGAAGAGCTAATGCAATTGCGTTTGACATAAGAGAAAAAGGTAGGATAGCAAGAAAAGATAATAATTTAACTGGTGAAATTTTAAAAGATAAAAATGGTAACACCTTATGGAAACCTGGTTCCTTAAAACATGTTAAAGCAATAGGTTGGTTTATCGAAGAGTACGGCATTACTCAAATTTCTATGAATTTAACAAATATAAAAAAAACACCTATTCATATTGTTTTTGATGAAGTATGTAAAAAAGCAAACCAACGAGGCATCAGAGTCACTGGATCTGAATTAGTAGGCTTAATACCTCTCAAATCCATGGTTGATGCAGGGAAATATTTTCTAGAAAAACAAAATCGATCCAAAGGTGTTTCTGAAAAAGAAATTATTAAAATTGCTCAAAAAACAATGGGATTAGATGAAATACAAAAATTTGACCCAAATGATAAAATCATTGAGTATAGAATTCAAAAAAATAATAAAAAATTATGCAACCTATCATTAACTGATTTTCTACAGGAGACTGCTTCTGAAAGTCCAGCACCTGGCGGAGGGTCTATTTCTGCATATATTGGAGCTCTAGGTGCTGCTTTAGCAACCATGGTAGCTAATTTATCAAGTCACAAAAGAGGCTGGGATATAAGATGGGAGGAGTTCTCTAATTTAGCAGAAAAAGGACAGCAATATATTATTGATTTAGAAAATCTAGTTGATGAAGACACTAAAGCATTCAATGAAATAATTAATTCTTTTAGATTGGATGAGAAGACTGAAGAAGAAAAAAAAATAAAACAATTAGCAATACAAAATGCTACATTAAATGCAATAAATGTTCCTTTAAATATTATGGAAATTTCGCTAGAATCAATGAAACTAATTAAACAATTAGTTGAAATTGGTAATCCTAACTCAATAAGTGATGTTGGAGTAGCTGCTCTCTGTGCTAGATCTGCTGTACTAGGCGGCTATTTAAATGTAATAATTAATGCTAAAGAATACCACAATATCGATCATAGAAATAAAATAATTAAAAAAGCCGAATCTATTAAAGAAAATGCCATTAAACAAGAGTCAATCATTTTCAAACTAACATTAAAAGGAATCAAAAATTCTTCTTAATATGAAAAGAAGAACTCTCAAGAAACTTAGAAAATTATATTTAATTTCTTCTATCCTTTTTGGTATTGTATCTCCAATAATTTGCATATCTTTTTTTCCAGAATTTGACCCTAGAATACACCCAGTATCTTACTTTGGTATTCTTAAAAATACCTCATGGATATTTCTTATTTCTCTTATTATATTTTCTATAGCGATTTTCTGGAATGGAATAACAATAATTCGAAAATTAATAAAAAATAAAAACCATCAATTTATTTTGAAATTATTATTATCAATTGCAAGTATATGCTTATTTATTACAGGAATAATACCTATGAATTATGGACCATTTCATCATATTCCAGCATTATTTTTTTTCTTAATATATAATTTTTTTATTTTCTTATTTGGAATCATAAGGTCATTTTCTTATGTGAGAAAAGGTATTTTTTCTGTTTCAATAGGCAGCTTAATGCTTCTTTCATCACTATTACTAATTCCCTTTCCTAGCTACGGAGTTGCAGAAATAGTATATATTTTTTTTATTTTCTTATGGAATATAATTATGTGGCTACATCAACAAAAGTTAATAAGCATATAAGCTTAAAATTTTTTCCTTTAATCTGTTTTTAGCTAAATAATTTTTTTCTAAATCAGAAGCAAACGGAATAGGTGTATCTAAACTTGAAACTCTATAAATCGGTGCATCTAAAAACTCGAAAAAATCTTGAGAAATCAAAGAAGCAATATCTGCACCAAAACCACCAAGATTTGCATCTTCATGCAATATTAAAACTTTACCTGTCTTTATAACAGTTTTTTTTATTGCATCAACATCTAAAGGAATAAGTGTTCTTAAATCTAATAAATCTATAGATAGATTAGTATTATTATTGATGAATTCCATAGCCCAATGTACTCCCATACCATAGGTGATTATACTAATGTCATAACCCTCATGTATTAAATTTGCCTGACCTAATGGAATATTGTAATATCCCTCAGGAACCTCCTGAGTAGTACTACGATACAAAGCTTTATGTTCAAAAAACATTACTGGGTTAGGATCCTCAATGGATGTTAAAAGCAGACCTTTAGCATCATAGGGGAATGCGGGATAAACGACTTTTAAACCAGGTGTATGAGTAAACCAAGCCTCATTAGTTTGAGAGTGAAATGGTCCTGCTCCAACACCAGCACCACATGGCATTCTTACTACCACATCTGAAGATTGACCCCAACGATAGTGTGATTTTGCTAAATTATTAACTACAGCATTAAATCCACTACTTACAAAATCTGCAAATTGCATCTCAACTACACTTTTATAGCCTCTTACAGATAAACCTAAAGCCATACTTAAAATAATAGATTCACAAATTGGTGTATTACGAACACGATCTTTTCCAAATAATTTTAAAAAACCATCAGAGATTTTAAATACTCCACCATAATCTGCTATGTCTTGTCCCATAAAAATTAAATTTTTATGTTTTTTCATAGCCTCTAAAAGTCCCTCAGAGATTGAATCTATAAAACGAATATCATTATAATTAGATGTTGGGGGAATTTTTTTTAATTCGAATTCTTTAAAAACACTATTTAATTCAAAATTAATATCACACTTAATCTCTTTTTCAGCAAATGCAAATTGAATAGCATTTTCAATTTCGAATTGAATTTCTTTCCTTTTTTGAGCAATAAGTTCTTTGTTTAAAATTTTCTTTTTCAATAGAAATATTTCAAAATTATTGATAGGATCTTTCATACTCCAATCTTCTAATAATTTTTTTGGAACATATTTAACTCCTGATGCCTCTTCGTGACCGCGCATTCTAAATGTATTACATTCTAATAAGAATGGCTGTGGATCCTTTCTGATAATATTTCTTAATTCATCAAGTTTTTTATACACTTCAACAACATTATTACCATCGATAGAATAACCTTTAATACCATAACCTATCGCCCTATCAGATATTTTTTCACACTTATATTGTTGACTAACAGGAGTTGATAATCCATATCCATTATTTTCTACTAAAAAAATCACAGGTAAAGACCACACAGATGCAACATTTAATGCTTCATGAAAATCGCCTTCACTAGTACCTCCTTCGCCAGAAAACACTACACATACTTGATTATTTTTATTAAGCATATTTGCTAGAGCAATACCACTAGCTACACCCATTTGAGGTCCCAAATGAGAAATCATCCCAACAATACTGTGAGGAATTGATCCAAAATGAAAAGATCTATCTCGACCATTAGTAAAGCCTGATTTTTTTCCCTGAAATTGAGCAAATAAATTTGATAAATTAATATCCCTACCAGTAAATATGCCCAAATTTCTATGCATTGGTAGAACAAATTCATTTTTATCTAAAACATTAATCACAGCTGCAGAAATAGCTTCTTGACCTATACCAGAAAACCATTTTGATATTTTTCCTTGACGAAGCAACACCAGCATTTTCTCCTCTATCATTCGTGGTTTTAACATTGATTGATATAAATCAATTAAACATGCCTTATCTAAACCTTTTATATCGTAATTAATTTTCATTTGCATCAAAATTATGTAATTAATCTTTAATTTTGTAAATATATTATTGATAATAAAAAATTATCTACTTAAGAACCATACATTATGTCACAAAATATACCTGCCTTAAATCTTGAAGATTTTGATAATCATGATATCAAAAAAAAAATAAAATTTGTTAAACAAATTGGAGAAGCTTATGAAGAAGTTGGATTTGTCGCAATAAAAAATTATGGATTAAATCAAAAAATTGAAGAAAAACTTTATAAAGAAGTTGAAAATTTTTTCAATCTTCCTCTAGAAAAAAAACTTCAATATGAAAAACCTGAATTAAACGGACAAAGAGGTTATATTTCATTTGGCAGAGAAACTGCTAAAGGACACACGAAATCTGATTTAAAGGAATTTTGGCACTTTGGTCAAAATTTAGAGAAAAATGACCCACTAATTCATGAATACGAACCCAACATTATTTGTAGTGAACTACCCGATTTTAATGAAATTGGGAGAACCGTATTTAATATTTTAGAAAATACTGGAATAAAAATACTGCAAGCTTTAGCACTACATTTAAAGTTAGATGAAAATTATTTTGATAAAAAAGTAAAGGGAGGCAATAGTATATTAAGAGCGATTCACTATCCACCTATACAAAGTGAACCTAAAGGAGCTGTCAGAGCAGCAGCTCACGGTGACATTAACTTAATTACAATTTTAATGGGTGCTAGTGCAAAAGGTTTAGAGATACAAACTAGAAATGGAGAGTGGATCTCTGTAACAGCACTACCTGATCATGTGGTAGTCAATATAGGAGATATGCTTTCTCGCTTAACCAATGATAAATTACACTCATCTATTCACCAAGTGATTAATCCACCTAAAGAGGAATGGAGTAAACCAAGATTTTCAATACCTTTTTTTATGCACCCTAGATCTGAAATGTCACTAAATTGCCTTGAATCTTGTATTTCAAAAACAAATCGAAAAAAATACAAAGATATTACAGCAGGTGATTTTTTAAATGAAAGAATTAAAGAACTAGGTTTAAAAAAATGAAAAATAAAGGAGGCTTAGTCTATTCAACAAATCGTGATTTAAATTTAACCAACAAGATTGAAAATAATCACACTTTCAGTAAAAACAGTATCATCTCAGTCTGTTTTGAAAAAAAAGGAAGAAAAGGAAAAGGTGTTACAATAATTAAAGATTTTCCAGGGAATTCGATAGAATTAGCATTACTAGCAACAAAAATTAAAAAAACTTTAGGCATTGGTGGAAGTATAAAAAACCATGAAATTATACTCCAAGGAAGAATACAAGAAAAAATTATTTCAATACTTAAAAAAGATGGCTATAAAAGTAAAAAAGTTGGTGGCTAACCAATAAATTTTTTATAACAACAATCATATAAAGGTAAAATATTTTTAATATCATATTTTTTTGCAGAATTATATGCTTCTTGACTCATGTTTTTATATAAATTTAAATCTTGTATGAGGTTAATAGCTTTTTTACTCATATCCTTAATATCCCCTACTTGACAAGTATAGCCAGATTTTTGATTAATTACTAAATCAACAATACCACCTGAACAAGTTGTAATTACAGGTACACCAAAAGACATTGCCTCTAAGGCAACAAGTCCAAAACTTTCAGTTTCAGAAGGCAATAAAAATAAATCTGTTTTTGTTAATATACCGTCTATTTTATTGGTTTTACCTACAAAATCAACTAATTCACTAAGACCCTTAGAATAAACAAGTTCTTGAGCAATTTGAAAATCAGGACCGTCACCAATCATAATTAGACGAGAATTAATTTTTTTTTGAATATTATAAAAAACATGTATCACATCTAAAACTCTTTTCACAGGTCGAAAATTAGATATATGTGTGATAATTTTTTCTTGGTTGTTTCTTATTGGTATTTTATCTGATTTAAATTCAATGAAATTAGGAATCACTTGAATATCCTGATTTATATTAAAGTATGTTAATGTATCTGCCTTTAAACTTTCTGAAACTGCAGTGACTAAAGAGGAATGATTAATTGCATAATTAATAGCCGATGCTACATATGGATTTTTACCTACCAAAGTAATATCTGTTCCATGCAAGGTTGTAATAATTGGTATCTTAATATCACTCTCTAATAAAATTTGCTGTGCATTAACAGCAGCATATGCATGAGGAATCGCATAATGTACATGAATTAAATCTAATTTATATTTTTTAACAACCTCTACAATGGTTGTAGTTAAAGCTAATTCGTACGGTGGATATTCAAATAATGGATAAGTTGGCACATATACTTTATGATAAAAAATATTTTTATTTAAGGTGTTTAATCTTACAGGCTTTTTATAAGCTATGAAATGTACTTTATATTTATATGACAGGGCACTACCAAGTTCAGAAGCTACAATACCACTCCCTCCAAAAGTAGGATAACAAACAACTCCTATATTTTTCATTACTTTAACCCATTTTTATATTTTACACAATCTATTTGATGACCAAGAGTATCGAATTTAAACCAATAACCTTCCTTTTTATCATTCATATAACTACCTTTTTCTTTTATGATACCAGAGGGGTAAAATGTTGTTTTTTCACCATTTAATTTATTTTCAGAATAAATATATTTTGTTTTTAACTCACCAGTTTTATAATATGCAAATGCAGTATCAATTATATTTCCATTTAAATATTTATATTGAATACTTAATTGCTCATTATCAAAATACCATCTAGAATATCCATTTTTTTTATCGTTTATATATTCTGCTGTTTCTTGTACTTTACCGTTTTTATAATATTTTAATAAAGAGCCTTGTTTAAGTCCATTAACATAACTAATACTCATACTAACCTTACCCGAATCATAAAAATATAATTGATTACCATGAAATTTACCGTCTAAAAAAAATTCCTGCTCTTTTAATTTTCCATTCTTTGATATCAACAACCGTAACCCATTTAATTTGCCAAAATTAAAGTTAATAATCTCACGGATTTGACTATTCTCATGATATTTAATCCAACAACCATCTTCTAAACTATTAATAAAATTACCTTCTTCCGAAATTAAACTGTCAGATTTATGATAAGGAAAATATAATTTCCAATGGCCTTGCTTTAAACCATTTTCATCAACAAAGTTAACTTGGCAAAATAACTTTAATGATAAGAAAAATATTAATATGTAAATTGATTTCATAATTAATGAGATATAGATTGATAAAATAGCTTTTGAATTTCCGTTCTTATATTTTTCTCTAATAATAATGTGTTATTTCCACTTGGATAAACTCTTCCATTTGATAAAAACACATAAATCAAGTTAGTTGTCGGATCTGCCCATACCATAGTTCCTGTAAAACCAGTATGCCCATAACTTTGATGAGATATAGAATCACAAGTTGGACCATTTTCTTCAGAATCAATACTTGGTTTATCGAAGATTACACCTCTCCTGTTTTGCTCAAAAGTAAAATGAGATGTAGTGAAATATTGAATTGATTTTTTTGATAAAATTTGTTGATTACAAGAGAATCCATCGTCGAGATATAATTGCATCAACTTCATTAAATCAATTGCATTTGAAAATAATCCAGCATGCAAAGACACACCTCCTAATAAGGCAGCACCTTGATCATGCACATAACCATGAACTAATTGATTACGAAAATGTGTGTCTTTTTCAGTAGGAATTATTGAATTTAAAGACGTCTTATCAATTGGATTATACGTAATTCTAAAAGCCTCAATTGGATCATATATATTATCTTGTAAATAATCTTCTATATTTAATGACAATTTACTCTCTATTATTGGTTTAAGTAAATAAAAGCCTAAATCACTATATTTATATTCCTTTTTTTCTAATAAAGGATATTCACACATAATACTATACATAGTATCTATATATTGTTTATTAAAAAACAAGTTTTCAGCAATTTGAATGTCATATTTTTCAGAAGATAAATTTGAAAAAATATTTTCATCTAATTTATTATCTACATCCATAAAATACTCCCAAAAAGGAATCCAAGGAAATAATTGAGCTTGATGAGATAGAATATCAATTATTTTTAAATTCTGAATTTCACTATTTTTAAATTTTGCATAATATGACCTAATTTTTTTATTTAATTTAATTTTATTCTCCTTATGCAATTTTATTAAAATTGGTGCTGCTGATGCAATTTTAGTAATAGAAGCAATGTCATATAAATCAGCATCTTCAACGGGTTTCAGTGAATCATATGTGTGAAAACCAAATGATTTATTGTAAAATATTTTACCAAATCTTGATGCAACAACTTGACAACCAGGCATTACTCCTTGACTAATAGCATCTTGAACTAATGAATCAACTTTTTCTAAAGAATTAAAATTTACCCCACATTCTTCAGGTAACACAAATCCAAAATCTCTTATTGGATCTAAATTTAAACCACAACCAAACTTAAAATTATTTAATTCAGTTGATAATCGTCCATTTGCACCAATAGAACCAAAATGCACTTGAGCAACTAAATCCTGAAATGAATTTGAGTTCTGATATGCAAGAATTAAACTATTTATATTTTGACAATCTATAGAGTTAATAATTCTAGGATGACCAAACACAGAAATAATTGTTTTATTTTGTTGATTCAAGTTTGATATAAAAATTGAATCTCTGTTTGAAAGTGTGTGTTTCTCCCAAAAATTATTATTAGAAAAATGCATACCTACAATAACTAAGTCATAGGATTTTAGAACATCTAATAATTTATTTCCTTCAAATTCATCTAAATTATATTTATCTATAGATAGATAATTATTTAATCTTTGATAAAATAAATCACCTGAATCTTCTCCCATTAAGACACAAGCCATTTTTTTATCTTTTATATTTTTAAGTGGTAATAAATTACTCTTATTTTTTAATATAGTAATTGCATTTTTAGACAAAGTATAATTTAATAATTCAGATGTGCGAGTATTTGTATTAAAATTATTTTTTTTTATATCATTAAATGCACCTGCCCATTTTTTAATCATTAAAATTTTTCTACAACTCTCGTCTAGTGCTTCGATTAGCAATGGATTTTGATATATTGCTTTTTTTATTAGATTAATTGACTCTGCTATATTATCAGGACATAGTAGAATATCATTACCTGCTAAAAAAGCATTCAACTCTCTTTCGCCTGGACTATTGTAATTGGATAATGCATTCATGTTTAAAGCATCGCTGACAACTAATCCTTTAAAATTCATTTCATTCTTTAAAATGTCTTTAATAAGATAACTAGATAAAGATGAGGGAATATCTAAAGTGTCAATTAATGGGAGGTTAATATGTGCAATCATAACTGACCCTAAGCCTCTATTAATCAAATAACGAAAAGGTTTCAACTCAATACTGTCGAGCCTGTTCTTATTGTGAAATAAAACTGGTAAACTTTTATGCGAATCAATATCAGTATCACCATGACCAGGAAAATGTTTTGCACAAGCTAATACATTATTATCTTGTAAACCATACATATATTGCACACCACTTAAAGCAACAGATTGTGGATTTGAACTAAATGCTCTTCTGTCAATAATTGGATTATTAGGATTATTATTCACATCTATAACAGGAGCAAAATTAATATGAATACCCAACTCATTTAACTGTTTTGCAACCTCACATCCAAAATCATAAATTAAAGATTTATTTTGAATAGCACCTAATGTCATCATCCAAGGAAAAGACTGAACACTATCAAGTCTCATGCCTAAACCCCATTCGGCATCAATGGATGTTAACAATGGAATACTACTTTTGTCATTATACCTATTAATTATATTTTTTAATTTATTTGGACTAGATTGTAAAAAAATTACACCACCAATTTGATAATTTGTAATCAAGCTATCAATTTCTTGATAATAAGACTCACCTAAACCCTTTCCTGTACCAACTACCATAAATAATTGAGCTATTTTTTGATCAATAGACAAAGTATTTAATACACTATCAGACCAAATAATATTTTCTGAAGTCAAATAAGGTATTTGATTTTGAACATAAAAATCATTGTTTTTAGAGAATCCGAAAAACAAAAAAATTGAAAGAAATAAAAATTTATAAAAATATTTCAAAATAAATTTATCATTAATTTATAGTTTAATAAAACTAGCTAAAAGAATTGACAAAATCACTTGGGACTTTATGAATCTTCTTAAGATTAGTATTATAGCAAACCATACCAGATTTCACTCTCGCAATTTCAGAATTATTATGAGATAGCAAATAAAATAATTCAAAACCAAAATTGTAAAATTCTGTTACAGCAACTTTAATATTTAATTTTTCTCCATAGAATGCTTCTTTTTTATATACCACAGCACTATCAGCCATTAAAAGAGAAATACCAAAAAAATCTTTTTCTTCTTGACCAAAAGAATTAAAAAACTGCACACGAGCTTCATGAACAATACTTAGCACCGAATCATTACCTAAATGTGCTCCATAATTCATATCATAAATTCTTAACTGTAAATTAGTTTCAAAATGATATATTTTTGGTAATTTCAATTTAATTCTAGGCATAATAATTTTTTAATTTAAAATATTTAACACAAATGAAACATATATTTTTTTTATTTACAATTATAATATTTTTTTTAAATCCTGCTACTGTAAATTGTCAAATTCAGAAACTTCAAACCGGTGTATTATTAATTAGACTACAAACCAATCAACATCTTATTGATTATTATGCCAAGAATGATTTAAATAAAATGGAAGAAATTCTACAAAAACAAATAAAAAAAAATAATGACATAATTAATACATTTCATAATGAATGGTCACTATGTCCAGTGTATTTTTTTTATAGCAATAATTCCGAAGAAATTCTACAAAAAGATTTTACAAATCTTATTAATCATCGTAAAGAAACATTAAGTAGAGAAGAAATTAGTAGTATAAAAGAAAATTTTTTAATTGGATACCTTGGCAAAGACTCAGGTTCGTTGAAATTTCATGCATTAATTCTAAGAAATCATGACTTATCAAAATTAAGACCACCACTTCCCAGATTTGTTAGAACATATAAAGGATTATGGTTTCTATCTAGAAAATTATCGAAAACCATTAACATTTTAGAGAAAAAAGTAGACTTTTACATATCACGGAAAAAGTGATTTATCTTTAAATGACTGTAATATTTTAGGACATATCCATGCATCAATAGCAGCATAATTTATCTGTGATTCAGTTAAATTGTCAGCAGACCAATCTGACAAACGCTGACTTTTACTTATTCTACATCCTAATAACATTATTGAAAGTTTAACTGCCCCAATACTTTGATAACCTTTTTTAATTGCTAGTGTATTTAAATCAACGAAATTATTTTCCTTAAAGCTTTTAAGCTTTTTCAAACCTAATAGATCATTTTTAATATCAATTCCTACTTTTAAAATATTTTTGTTAGATAAAATTTCTATTATCTTTTTATCAAATCCAATTTTATTTATTCTAAAAAGATAAACACTATTACCAGCAGATAATTGCAACAAAGAAATATTATAACTAACACCTTTTTTGAAGGAAGGCTTAGTTTCTGTATCAAAACCTATTACTTTATGACTAGCAAGTATCTCACAAGAAGATTTAATATCGGATTCACTTTGAATTAGATGAATATTACCATTAAAATCTAATAATGGATAATTATGTATTTCATCTTTTGCAATATATTTCATAATATCTTTAAAAGATTAAAATATTTAAATTGTAAAACTACCATAACCTTTTTTTTCATGATTAGAACAAGACCAAACAGGAACAATATCCATAATATCTTTTTGTAAACAATATTTCACATCTTGATTTAATTTCATTCTCTGCATATAAGAGGATTGAACTAAAAAATCAAACATATTTTTTTTACTAATTTGATACATATTATTAGCTAATAATACAGAATCAGAGTCAGAATGAAATTTATAATTTGATATTAAATTACTAGAAATTAAACCAGCTAAAAGTAAATCTTCAACACAAAACCTACCTTTCCAACCCGAACAAACAATTAATACATCATTATTTTCTAAATTATTAATATAATTAATTACAGCAGTAGCATTTAGAAAAGATGCTAATATCATATTTCCATAATGATTTTTTGACTTTTCAATTGCATTTGTCCCATTAGTTGTGGTGATAACCAAAGATAATCCATTAAATTCTTTTCTAGTATACATCAAAGGGGAATTACCTAAGTCAAATCCTGAAACAACCTTACCATTTCTTTCAGCTGCAACTAAATACTTTAACTTTTTCGCACTAATATTTTTAGCTTTATAAGCTTCTGCTTCCTCGACAGTTGAAACTGGTATCACTTCTAAACCACCATTGTTTAAAAAAACACACATTGCGGATGTCGCTCTAAAAACATCTATAATCACAATTTGTTTATTTGACAAATCAAATAAATTCATCATAGACGGTGCTAAACAAATGTCTATTTTTCTATTATTTTGCATAAAATGGTCGTTTAACAATACTTGCTCTTATCTTCTTATCTCTGATTACAATGTAAAATTCATTACCTATTTTTGATTCCTCTAAAAGAATGTAACCCATTCCAAATCCTTTTTTAAATACTGGTGACATAGACCCAGATGTTACTGTTCCTATTCGATTTCCATTTTTTGATATCATTTCATAACCTTTTCTAGGAATCCCTTTTTCCTTTAAAATAAATCCAACTAAACATTCATCAATACCATTTTTTAATTGATTTTTTATAACAGATTTACCAATAAATTCTTTTTTCATACTTACAATCCAAGAAAGACCTGCTTCAATAGGTGATCTTGATTCGTTAATATCATTACCATATAAACAATAACCCATCTCTAATCTTAAGGTATCACGGGCAGCTAAACCGATAGGTTGTACAATTTCATTATTTTGAAAAATACTATTCCATATGCTAAGAGCATATTCTTTATTAAAATATAATTCAAATCCTCCTGAACCAGTATATCCTGTATTAGATATGATAACATCATGACACTGATCTATATCTCCAATTTTAAATGTATAATACGGAATACTATTTAAATTTAAAGATGTGACTTTTTGTAAAATTGAATAAGTAGCAGGTCCCTGCACAGCTAAAAGACCTCTCTCCTCAGTAATATTCACTACATCGACATTCATATCATTTTGAGTAGTGATCCAATCAATATTTTTCAATGCATTAGAAGCATTTACAACTAACATATATTTTTCAATTGACAAACGATAAACTAATAAATCATCTATAATACCCCCGGCTTCATTTAACATGCAAGAATACTGTACTTTACCATCATATAATTTAGCAACATCATTAGTTGTGATTTTTTGCACTAAATCAAAAGCAAATTGACCTTGTATAATAATTTGAGCCATATGAGACACATCAAAAACACCTACACTGTTTCGAACATGCAAATGTTCAACAGTCACTCCCTTATAATGAATAGGCATCATATAACCTGCAAAAGAAACTATTTTAGCTTTATTTTGTTTATGTAAAGAATAGAATGCAGTTTTTTTATCCAAAATGAAAAAATCTAATTTATCAATGATGAATGCAAATATAATTAAGAAATTACTTCTTCTTATGATTTTTTTTAGAATAAATTATTTATAAACTTTAAATTTGTCAAAAATATAAAACGAACATAAATAAACTATTTAAAAAAAAATACAATGGAAATAATTGAATGTCTAATAATTGGATCTGGCCCAGCTGGATATACAGCTGCTATTTATGCATCTAGAGCTAATCTTAACCCCGTGCTAATACAAGGTTTACAACCAGGAGGTCAATTAACTACGACCAATGATGTTGAAAATTACCCTGGATACCCCGAAGGTGTTACAGGTCCAATAATGATGGAAGATTTTAAAAAACAAGCAGAAAGATTTGGTTCAAAAATTGTATTTGGAACAGTAACTGAAGTAATACTATCAAAAACCAAAGGAGATGTACATAAAATTATTGTAGACAATAAAGAAGAAATCTATACTAAAACAGTCATTATTTCTACAGGAGCATCAGCAAAATACTTAGGATTAGAATCAGAAAAAAAATTTATGGGATCAGGAGTATCTGCTTGTGCTGTGTGTGATGGGTTCTTTTTTAAAAATCAAGATGTTGTTGTAGTTGGTGGCGGGGATTCAGCGGCAGAAGAAGCTACTTACTTAGCTAAGCTATGTAAAAAAGTATATTTATTAGTGAGAAAAGATGAAATGAGAGCATCTCAAATTATGCAAAAAAGAGTTTTTGACACTAATAACTTAGAAGTTTTATTTAATCACGAAACCATAGAAGTTATGGGCGATAAAACTGTAAATTCAATTAAAGTAAAAGACACAAAGAACAATCAGGAAAAAATCATATCAGCATCTGGATTTTTTTTAGCAATAGGTCATACTCCAAATACTCAGATTTTTAAAAACCAATTAGATATGGACTCTGTGGGATATCTTATTACAAAACCAGATAGCTCTATAACAAACTTACCAGGTGTTTTTGCTAGTGGAGATGCACAAGATTCTATTTATAGGCAAGCTATAACAGCTGCTGGAAGTGGTTGTATGGCAGCTCTTGATGCAGAAAGATATTTATCCGAGTTAGATTAAAAAAGGGAGACAAAAATTGTCTCCCTAAAATAATTACATAAAGTCTATAAGCCGGATTCTGTATCTTAATCTAAGATCCTTATCATTTATCTAGCTATAACATCACTGATATAGTCAAACGATCTACCCTCCAAGTTTGAGCGAGAAACTCTTAGCACAAAGTGCACCTTGGTTTATTTGATCTTTCAATCCATAAGGTTTACCCAATTTTAATATCACTATTAAAACTAGTGAGCTCTTACCTCACTTTTTCACCCTTACCATTATGGCGGTAATTTTCTGTGGCACTATCTGTATCTTTATTAATAAAGACCCTTCCCGTTAAGAAGTATGGCTCTCTGTATTGTCCGGACTTTCCTCTTCCATTACATAAGAAGCGATAAGGCAACTTATATGTAAAACTTTTTCTCTATCTATAATTAACAAAAGTTCAAATATAATTAATTAAAATATTTTTCTAGCATTTAACCAACGATGAAAAGCTGCTGCATTCTTTTTGTGCTGTAAATAATTAGTAGAAAAATTATGATATTCTGATCTATCAGGCCTTGCACACATATACATATATTGGTGACTCTCTGGATTCAAAACAGATTCAAGTGCCTGAAAACTAGGAACACAGATTGGTAGAGGAGGTAAACCTTTATGATGATAGGTATTAAATTGTGATTCTTTTAATATATTAATATGTTTATTTCTAACTCGTTTAATAGATTTATTATATTCTTTTTCATATGCATAAATAATAGTTGGGTCAGCTGCTAAAAACCAATTTTTTTTTAACCTATTTAAATATAGCCCTGCAATTCTTGGCATTTCATCAAAATGACTTGCTTCTTTATCAATAATAGAAGCTAAGACAAATACTTCATTCATAGATAAATTTAAATTAGATGCAGCTTTTAACCTATCTTCATTCCAAAATGATTTATATTCAATGTAGAATCTTTCTACAAGCTCTTTTTCAGAAATATCCCAAAAAATTTGATATGTATTAGGAATTAATAAGAAATATAGACTATCTAGAGACAATTTATTTGAGTTAAAATAACTCACTACATCAATAGAGTCTAATTCTAATTTTTTAGTAATAACACCAATAATATTTGATATATCATTTGTGCTCTTAAAAGTTATATTAATAGGATCTTGTGACTGTGATCTCAATTTATTAATTATATCATTAATAGAAAAAGATTTTTCTAAAATATAATGTCCAGGGCGAAACCAATAATCGAGTCGCTTTTGTTTAAGAAAAGGATTTAAACCTAATTTAGCAATTGGATGCAAATCGTTTAATATGTATTCTAACTGTTTTTTCACATTATGAAAGGAATCATCAGTATGGATATAAAAATTATAATCATTAGTTAAAATAGTTTTTTGAAAATACTGATTCTTCAAAAAAGAAAATACTAAAAACAATAAAATTAAAAAAGTAAAAAAATTATATCTCATTTAAATACGAAATTAAATTATTTGCCTCTTTATTATTTGGATTAATTAATAATATTTTATTTATACAAATAACAGCATCTTTGATTTTGTCTTCAATTAAAAATAATTGTGCTTTATTTAAAAGAGTTTTTTCATGATGAGGATTTAACTTTAAAGCATAATTATAATAAGATAAAGCTTTTGCATTTTCACCTTTTTTAAAATACACATATCCTAAATTATTATAAGCAGAAATGAAATTATTGTCCTCATTAATTATAAATTCAAACTCATCAACTGCAAACATGAATTTATCTTCATTAAATAAAGACACACCATACTTATTTCTAAATTCCAAGCTATAAGGTGATAATTTCACTGCTTGCTGATAAAACTTAGTAGCAAAATTATATTGCTTATTTCGAAAAAAAGATTCACCAATTCGATAACATGTCCAAGCATCTTTATTACTATAATCTTTAGTAATAAATAAATTTTTTAAACTAAAATCTACTCCTAAATTATCAATAATATGAATAATGCCATTTAAATCTTCATTCAAGAATAAATAATATATATTCAGATAAACCCCTTGCTTAGAATTAATATCAATTTTATTTAAATAAATTAATGCAGAATCTAGATAATATTCCTTAGGCTCAAATCTCTCATATTGCTGCAAATAGGCTTGCAATAAACTTTCATTAGATGGGCTATCGTTATTTACACATTCCAATCTTAAAAAAGTACTATCTGAAATTTTACTTTTAACTTCCTCTTCATTATTAAATATTGCTATCTTATGGTCAGTGATTGTAACATGAGGAATATCAAGAGTTTTTGAGTTTTTCATATGACATGAAATACAATTATTATTAAATTCTACTTTTTTTGAATTATCCTCTTTACAATCTAAATCTAGATGACAATCTAAACATTTTTTATTAAAAAAATCGTTAGGCATTTTTTTTACAGAAAGATGAGGGTTATGACATGAAATACAAGAAAGAGACTCGTTAGATGATGTATAACATTTACTTAACTGCATTCGATCTACATGAGAAGCCATAATAAATTCATCATTTGAATTTGAATATCTAGGTAAATATACATCCATAACCTCTTTCAAAAACATACCAGGTCGGAAATCAAAAAAAGATTTATTATCTTTTAAAACAGTATTTCCTTGTAAGTGACACCTTGCACATAAATCATTTTGCAATTCAGAGGATAATTTTGATGGATTTATTATTGAATTATCAATATATAAACTAGTATCAATAATATGACCTTCTTTAATCCGATTCATATGAACTTCACCCGGCCCGTGACATCTTTCACAATCTATACCTTCTGGAATATAATTATATTTATTTTCTGAACCTAAAACAAAGTCAGGGTAAGCATTATGACAAGCTATACATTCCAACCCCATTTTACGAGAAAATCTAGTATTTTGATTATTTTCAAATCCAGGTGGAAAATCAAGAATTGAATCTTGTGTGTAAAAAGTCAATGGAACTTGATATAAATAACCATTATTACTATAAAGATGTGAATTAGTATGATGTCCAGACCCAATTATGTAATCAATCTTAGTATTAAATAAGTTTAATGTATCACCATCAACAATATGGTACTCATTAATATAGAGACTATCATTATTAAAATATGTATGATAGTGTAGATTTAAAATACTATCATACAATTCTGTTGAAAGTGGTAAAAAACTATGTTTTCTAAGAGCCGGTCGAATAGATTTACCCATACCAGTCTGAATAAAAGAATTATATTGTTCAAAGTGACATGCAGCACATTTTTCCATTCCAACATAAGACACCGAATTATCAATATTTAAATAAACATTTTCATTATTTTTACAGCACACAAAAAACATAAATAATAAAGCCAAAAAACGATTAAAATGCATAGATTATAATAATTAAAAATGATAAGTGCCTTTAAAGACTAAATTAACTTTGTTGGACAAGGAAATATCTTCAAATAATTGTTGCTTTTCATTAAACGAATAGTCAACATTAAATATACCCCCTCGAGTTTTAATTTTTTTCACTATATCTTTATTGTCTTTAGAAATGATACTTTGCAATAATGCAGCAGCAACCACACCTGTTCCACAGGATAAAGTTTCATCTTCAACCCCTCTCTCATAAGTTCTAATAAATAAGTTCTCTTTGTTTATTTCAACAAATGTAACATTAACTCCCTCTTCTTTAAAGACAGAACTCTCTTTAATTCTAATCACATTTTTATAAATATTGAAATTCTCTAAATTAGATTTAATAAGTAAATAGTGAGGAGAACCTGTGTTAATATATATACCTTTTTCGTTATTCACTGTAATGAATTGTGTGTTATGTTTTATTGAAACATTAGGCATAGATATTGTTACAAGATTATATAGAACCTGAACATCAAAATCACCTTCTCTAGTATTAAATACACCTATATAATGATTATCTATTTTTTCCAAAAGACCTAAAATTGAAGCAAAATGTCCACAACACATGCTACCATTACCACATAAAGTAGAGGGTAAACCATCAGAATTAAAATAATTCATAAAATAATTTACTTTTTCATGTGATTCTAACAATATTAATCCATCAGCTCCAACCCCGAAATTCCTATCACACATTTTTCTTATTTCACTAACTTTTAATTGTATTTTTTTTTCTCTATTATCAATAATAATAAAGTCATTTCCGCTAGAATTATATTTAAAAAAATTAATCATTTATAATAAAATTTCTATTTGCAAAAATAAATAAATAAAAAAACTACTTTTGTTCACAACTTACTTTTATAATTTATAAATTGAAAAAAAGCAATAAAAATGCAAGAAAATTATTCAGAAAAACTAGATGCATTCATAGCTCAAGAAAAAGCTGCAACAAATTTAATTAAATCAGTTGGAGACCTCCTATATGAAAAAGGCATTGAATTAGTACTTTTTAGACGTCATTTAATTGATAAAAATGTTTCTGATATCTTAAGACTTCATCAATATGCAACGAATTTTGTCAAAAAGCCAATTAGTATTTTCGACTCTGCTCAACTAGCAATGATATTAACTAAAATGGATTTAGCACCAGCCAAAATTGACATTGGAAAATTAGCATATGAATATGAATCAGAGAAATCTGAATCCACTAACAAAGAGACTTTTTTAAATGAAAAAATAGGCTTTATTAAAAATTCAAATAACAAATCTCAAAATTCTAAAGATGTAGTTTTATATGGCTTTGGGAGAATTGGTAGATTATGTGCAAGAGAATTAATTAAACAAGCAGGCAAAGGCCAACAGTTAAGATTAAAAGGTATTATTTTAAGAAAAATAGATGCAAAAACTTTACATAAACGATGTGCATTATTACGCCAAGACTCTGTACATGGTTCTTTTTCAAGTTCTATTGAGATTAATGAAGAAGAATTATATGTTGTAATTAATGGTCAGAAAATTCAGTTTTTTGATAATGAGAATAAATATCAATTAAAAAATTATGGGATTAATGATGCACTTTTAATTGATAATACAGGTGTTTATAAAGATTATGATAGCTTAAAAAATCACTTAAAAATAGACGGTATAAGCAAAGTACTCCTAACAGCTCCTGGAGCTGGTATACCAAATATTGTATATGGTGTTAATCAAGCAATAATTGACATAGAAAATGACACGATTATATCTGCAGCTTCATGTACAACAAATGCAATTGCACCAATATTAAAAGTTATTAATGATAATAACGATATAATTAAAGGGCATATTGAAACTATACATGCATATACAAATGATCAAAACTTACTAGATAACATGCATTCTAAAAATAGAAGAGGAAGATCAGCTGCTATCAATATGGTAATTACATCTACTGGAGCAGGAAAAGCTGTTACAAAAGTAATACCAGGATTAGAAAATAAATTAACTGCAAATGCTATTCGTGTACCCACTCCTAATGGTTCACTAGCTATTATCAACTTAAGTTTAAATAATAAAATTTCGCTGGAAAAAGTTAATGAGTTAATTAGAAAAGCTGCTCTTGAAGGACCACTAGTCAATCAAATCAAGTTTTCAATGAACACAGAATTAGTTTCTAGTGACATTGTTGGTAATGAAGGTGCAGCAATCTTCGACTCACCTGCTACTATTGTATCGAAAGATCAAAAAAATATATTATTATACATATGGTACGATAATGAATTTGGTTATACAAAACAAGTTATACGTCTAGCTAAATATATATCAAAAGTCAGAAGATTACATTATTATTAATTAAATAAACTAACCAACTGATTTACTGCAAAATCCACATCTTCTAATGTGTTAAATTTACTAAAAGAAAAACGGACAACAGCCCCCCCT
>CEQM01135707.1_pt1 | contig 37086 bp, 36 predicted proteins | sample 531111 | NCBI WGS metagenome assembly CEQM01 (sample SAMEA2621278, study PRJEB7988) | marine metagenome | biome: marine biome (ENVO:00000447); feature: deep chlorophyll maximum layer (ENVO:xxxxxxxx); material: "saline water (ENVO:00002010), including plankton (ENVO:xxxxxxxx)" | depth 120 m
TGCACGCAGGAGGTCGTCGGTTCGACTCCGACATTCTCCACATTAAAAAAAGCAGGTACCACCTGCTTTTTTTAATTGATTAAGTCACATAATTAAAGATTCATCATTTAATGAATACATTAATTAGTTGATTTTTAGTATTTAAGTATTCTTGTAATATTTACCCTATCTATTTTTTTAATAAAATTGGTTATTTGAAATATCCATGACATGTACATAATCTTAGAGGTAATGATAAATTACATTTAATTGATGAAATAATTGATTATATTAGAACAAATTATAATTTAATTGAAACATATATTTTATTTTCTATTTTTAATTCTTTTTGTTACTTGTACTATTGATAATGAATATGATTATTTTAATCAACATGATTGCGATACAATTGGAATATCTTATGTTAACAGTAATTTAGATAAATCTATTCAAGCAATTATTAACAGTAAATGTTTGAGTTGTCATTCTGAATTAAATATGGCTCAAGGGTCATTTGTAGTTTTAGAAACATATGAGCAATTAACAAATTCCTCATATGATTTATATGATTTGCTTGTTGGTCCTAATGCTTCAATGCCAAAAGTGGGTAGTCCACAATTAACAGATTGTGAAAAGTTAAAGATAGATAATTGGATTAATAATCAATATCCTTATGATGAAATGGGGCGTTAGTATAGTACTTTATATTTGTTTTTTTGTGCCATACAATATTATAGCACAAGATGATTTAGAATTTTTTTTAGATCCGCTCCCTCAAAACAACACTGTAATTAATACATTTAAATCAACTAGAATTATTAATAATCACTCAATAGAAATTTTTCAACCAAGACAGCTGGATTTTAGAATCTCTCATCGTTTTGGTAGAATTAATTCTGGAATATATGAAGTTTATGGTTTAGATCAAGCAACAATAAGAATTGGTCTTGAGTATGGTGTTTTAAAAAATCTTATGATGGGTATAGGTAGAAGTAGTTATAAGAAAACATATGACGGATATTTAAAGTATTTATTATTAAATCAAAATAGAGGTATTGATAATATTCCTGTTTCTATAGTTTTATTCTCTAATATTGCGGTGAATACATTAGAAAAAAATTATTTAAATTATCCTTTTTTTGGAAGATTATCTTATTGCAATCAACTTTTAATTGGGTCTAAAGTGAATAGTGAATTATCTCTTCAATTTATGCCCACTTGGATTCATTGGAATATGGTGGATTTGCCTGATCAGAAAAATCAGCTTTTTGTTCTGGGAGGAGGGTTAAGATATTTAATAACAAGAAGTGTTTCTATTAATGCAGAGTATTTCTATAGAGTTAGTGGTTCACTAATTGATAAAGAAACGTACTATAATTCTTTTTCCATTGGTCTTGATATTGAGACAGGTGGGCATGTGTTTCAGCTTCACTTAACAAATTCAATGTCTATGAATGAATCTGGATTTATTACAAGAACCAACGGGAATTGGTTTGATGGAGGTATACATTTCGGATTTAATATTAGTAGAGAATTCAATTTATAATTATGCGATTTATTTTAATTTTTTTATTACCATTTTCTTGTCTATCACAAAAAATGTTTGTTGAAAATTCTCAGGTTTCTTTTTTTTCTTCTGCTCCTCTTGAGGATATATCAGCACTTTCAAATAAATTAGAAGGTGTTGTGGATTTTAGCTCAGGAACTTTTTTTTTCAGGATTCCAATTAACACATTTATTTTCCCCTCTTCATTGATGCAAAAACATTTTAATGAAAAATATATGGAGTCGGAAACATATACTATATCTTCTTTTAAAGGAAATTTTAAAGAAAAAGTTAATATTTACGAAAATCAATTATTAACTATCCATGCTGATGGTGTATTAAATATGCACGGTATCAATAAAGAAGTGAGTATTAAAACGGATTTATTAATTAATAATAATGTGCCAAAATTTTCATCTGAATTTAATGTGATTTTAAAAGATTTTAGTATTAAAATACCTAAAATTGTAAGAATGAATATTGCTGATACTATTTTAGTGAATGTTTCAGGAAATTTAGTTGTTAAGTAATTAAAGATGCAATAATTCTTACACCCATATATCTTTATACATAGTTAATTCTCCTCCAGCATTACCAGTATTAATGACTCCTTTTGGTTCGATAACCAAAATTTTGCATTCTTGTTCTGCACAAGGTTTGTGTTCTATCCCTTTTCTTACAATAAACATTTCCCCTTCATGTAATTTTATTACTTGGTCTCTTAATTTCATTAGCATATTACCTTCAATCACAATAAATGTTTCGTCAGTTTCTGAATGATGATGCCAGATGAATTCACCTTTAATCTTCGCAATTTTAAATTGGTAATCATTCATTTCTGCAATTACTCTCGGAGACCAATGTTGGTTAAATTTTGAAAATTTATTTTTAAAATTAATTTTATTTTCACCCATATTTATTAACTAATTTTTAATTATTTTAATAATCTCTTGTTGATTATTGGTCTTAATATCGACAATATAGATTCCAGAATTTTTATCTGATAAATCTATTTCGAAGTTATTAAGTGTTCTATTTATATATTTAGTTAAAACTTTTTGATTTACACTATTATAAACACAAATACTTTGAATATATTGATTATTTAGAGTTAATTCAAAAATATTATTAGATGGATTTGGATTAACTATAAAACTTTTTTCATGATTATCTATTGTAGCATTTTCTAAATTATAGATGTTGATATTGTCAATAAATATGTTATTTCCTCTCCAATTAGTTGAAGTAAATTTTAACATAATATCTTCATTTGTATAATAACTTAAATCAACAATTTCCTCTCTCCAGTGTGAGTTTTCACTTGGTATAAAATTTGCTAATGTATCATCAATAGTGCTCAAATCTTCACCTCCTTTTTCAAATATTAAATAGTTATAATTTTTACCACAATCATCAGATAAAAAAATTTGCAATGTATCTTGTTTAGATGAACTGTTATATTTTTGATATGCTACTTGAAAAGATAATTTTATCGAATCACCAAGCAAGTTAATATTTGGACTAATTAAATCATCTTTTTGACCTGAACGAGGATTGTAATCATATAAATTAACATAAGAAGATATATTGTTGTTAGATAATCCCTCGGTACTTATTGTATCCCAAGTTCGTGAATAGTCATTATTCAGAATATGCCAATCGGCAATCTCAAAACCATTTTGAAAATCCTCAAAATATGGAAGAGTAAAAGTTGGTTTATATTTAAATCTTACCATTTTTCTATTATTGTGCTCATCATTTTCATTTAATGCATTTATAGTATTTACTTTAAATGTAAATTCTTTATCTCCATAATCATTGTTCACAATCATTGGAAATTCAATTTCTGCACTTGAATATGGAAGTAAATTAATTTCAAAAAGAATTGAATCACTATTATTTTGATTCAAATAATCTTCATAGGATATCTTAATTTCATTAATAGTTGAATCAGTATTATTGTAAATGTTTAATAATGGAGAAAAAGAAGATGTGCAGCTTATTTCATTAGGAATATTTTCTACACTTTCTAGTATAATATCATTTATTATTGCATTAGGTGGGATAGGGTTGTATGAATTGGCTAGATAGTTAAATGCTGCATATGCATTAATAATACCCATACCAAAAGTGTTATCTTCACCATCTTCACCTAAATCTGATGCTGTATTATATAGTGCTAGTAGGATTTCTTGACCCGATAAAAAAGGGAAAGCTTCTTTTAATAATAAAACAGCACCGGAAACATGAGGTGATGCCATAGAGGTACCTGAGATAGTGTTGAAATCATTTTTTCCCCAAGCAGATCTAATATTTTGCCCAGGTGCTACAACCTCCGGATATATTGAGAGTGATCCCTCTCCAGGACATTGTGTAGGTCCTCTGCAAGAAAAATTACTAATAGGATAGCTTTCATCATTTCCATTAATACTGCCAACACAGAATGTGTTTACTACATTTGTATTAATTCTTTGAGGAGATCTAACTCCGGTATTATTTGGGCCATTATTACCTGCTGAAAAAATATTTGCTATTCCTGCTGCTTCAATTACATTCATTAATTCTACAGCATATCCAGAACATTGAAATGTATCCATTTCATTATACCATCTCCAAGAATTATTGATAACATCAGGTACATCGTGATATGTAGCAGTGTTATTGTCAGGATTTAAAGCCCATTCAAATGATGTAATCATGTCCTCTATAGGAGGTAGTGTTTCTACAGTTGAGGTTACAAAATCATTAGCTATCCAGTATGCATTGAAAGCAATTCCAATTGTATCATTGCTTTCTTGAACTAAGCCAGTCATTGTTCCTAATGTATGTGTTCCATGATCACTTACATGACCATTTGGTTTGTTACTAAAATACCCATCCCAACAATAATCTAGGGGGTATAAATTACCAAAAAATCTGTCAGAAAAAGCTGGATGTTCAGGCCACACACCGGTATCATAATTAAATACTAAAGTTCCTTTTCCTGTATATCCCATTTCCCAAAGAGGTCTTACATTAATTGCTTCAATTCCTGGTTCTGTGCTATTGTTTATCTCTATAGTATTATGTGCGGCTGAAAAAAAATCAATAACATCAGGATTAGTCATCTGTAAATTTATCAAATCTATATTTGGATGAGTTGCAATTAATTTAATAAGAGTTTTATTTGCATCTAGAAAAATAGCATTAATAATCCATGAAGATTTCAAGTTTTTATGATTTTTATTATTTTGAGCAATTAAGTTTAAAATTGGTTCTTGTGTTACTTTTGCTACAGATTGCATGTTTTCACATATTATCGATGCTCTTTGTTTAACGGGTGTTTTATTCTGTATAAATTCATTTTTTAATTCAATTAAATTAAAATTGTCATGAATAGAAATAATAATTGGAATTAATTCATCATCATTTGCTTGAATCATTTTTTCATCTAAATAATTACTAATCACACCTTGACTTAAGAATATGTAAGGAAATAGTATTAATTTTAAGAGTATTTTTTTCATTACATTAATATATGATTTTTATTATAAACAATAATATTAAAAAATTCTTCTTTTTAATAATCTCTTTTATTCTTGGATTTTCTTCTTGTAAAGAATATGGCTGTACAGATGCTAGTGCAATCAATTTTAATTTAAATGCTACAGAGGATGATGGCTCGTGTAATTATAATGAATGTTTAGAAACTGACACTGATTGTTTAGAAATTAATTTCCATCATTTTGTAGATGATTTAGAAATTATTTTTGGCAACGATAATATCAATTATCAAAATAATGCTGGTAATCATTATAGTGTAAGAAGAATATTATATGTTTTAAGTGAAATAATGTTATTTTTTGAAGACGGAACAACTTTATTATTAGATGAATTTTTCTTTATTAACACCGATGATCCACAAACTTTAACAAAAACTTTATATAATTTACCAGCATTAAGTTCAGGTATAAGTTTCACATTAGGTTTTAGGACTAAAAATAATATTGATAATCAATATATTAATGTTGAAAATAATTTTCATTCATTAATGTTATGGCCTAATACTAATGGTGTAAATTTAGCATTTCAAGGAGGTTATCATTATATGAAATTAGAGGGTAAATATCTAGATGAATTAGGACAGGAAAAATTCTATAATCACCACACTGGCCCTACTAATGGCTCTGATTTTTCGTTTTATCAATTTATTTTTAATTATTCTGGTAGTGATGGTTTTAATGGTGTTTCAAATTCAATTTCAATTAATATGAATGTGAATAATTTTTATAATGATCCTGTTTATGATTTTAATATTTTTGGTTCAGGAATTATGGATAATATTGATGCTCAATGGAATTTATTTCAAAATGCTGGTGATGTTTTTTATGTTGCAACAAATTATTAGTTTAAAATGATTAATAGATTTATAATTTTTATTTTATTTATTTTATGCTCATGTAACAAATATGAGCCGATATGTGAATGTATCAATGTTCCAGATCCTACACCAATGTCACTATCATATCCAAATAATTTCCCATCTCCTAATATACCAGTGTGGAATCCTTTAACTGAAGAGGGTGTTAATTTAGGTAGGCATTTGTTTTACGATCCTATTTTGAGTTCTGATAATACTGTTTCTTGTGCTTCCTGTCATAAATTAACATCGGCATTTGCCGATGATAGTCAATATAGTATTGGTGTTGGCCAAGCTTTAGGAGAAAGAAATGCTCCTACAATAATGAATGTAGCATTTCAAAATGTGTTTGATTGGGATGGAAAATCTAGTTCCTTAGAGCAGCAGGCTGTTAGACCTATTTTTAATGAAGTGGAATTACATAATAATAATTGGACAGAAGTTATTTCACGACTTAAAATGTCAGAATTATATTCGTCTCTATTTTGTGCAGCATTTGGTACAGAGGATATAGATTCACTACATATCTTAATGGCAATATCTCAATTTGAAAGAACACTGAATTCATTTAATTCTAGATTTGATCAGTGGTTTTATAATGGTGGACCATATACACCTGAGGAAATGGATGGTTTCAATATATTTGCTACTGAAAGGGGTGATTGTTTTCATTGTCATCCTATTGGACTTTTTACGGACAATACATTTCATAATAATGGATTAGATTCTGACTTTAATGACTTAGGCCGTTATAATATTACTGGAAATCCATTAGATGAAGGTCTGTTTAAATCACCTACTCTTAGAAATATTGAATTCACTGCACCTTATATGCATGATGGTAGATTTAACACCCTAGATGAAGTCATTGAACATTATAATTTTGGTGGGTATGATTCTCCGACAGTCGATCCTTTAATGAAATATGTTGGTAAAGGTTTGTTGTTGACTGAGCAAGAGAAATCAAACTTAAAGGCATTTTTATTAAGTTTATCGGATTCATCATTTATTAATAACTTAGAACATGCTAACCCTTTTTATGAATAAATAGTACTATGATTGCAATTCTATCACCAGCTAAAACTTTAGATTTTACTAATAAATATGATTTTCAGGATTATACAATTCCTGAGCTTTTAGACGACAGTAAATTATTAATTAATAAATTGAAAAATATATCATCAAAAGATTTATCGAAGCTTATGAAATTAAGTCTCAAGTTAAGTGATTTAAATTGTGCAAGATATATAAGATGGAACGAAAAATTTTCTTTATCTAACTCTGTACAAGCAATTTTTTGTTTTAAAGGAGGAGTGTATGTTGGCTTGGATGTAGTTAAATTTTCAGACTTTGACCTTCGCTATTCACAAGATTATCTTCGAATTCTATCAGGATTACATGGTGTTTTAAGACCTCTAGATCTTATACAGCCGTATAGACTTGAAATGGGTACTAGTTTAGCTACTGAAAAAGGAAAAAATTTATATGAATTTTGGGGAGATAAGATTACATTTTCATTAAATCAAAGTATCAAGAAAAATAACGCAAAATATTTGTTGAATCTTGCATCTAAGGAATATTTTTCTTCAATTAATTTAAATAAAATTAATTCTCAAATATTGGATGTGAAATTTTTAGATAAAAAAGGAGATAATTATAAAATAATAAGTTTTTTTGCTAAAAAGGCAAGAGGTGCTATGGCTTCTTTTGTTATGAGGAATAAAATAAAAAAAATAGACGACTTAAAGAAGTTTTCAGATTTAGGATATAAGTTTAACAAAAAACAGTCCACTAATAACAACCTTGTATTTATTCGTTAGTTTTTTCAAAAAAACCAGATAAAATTTTCTTTATAGCTAAAATACCAAAAACAATTGCATTTATCATCAGTAATACACCAACACCTATCAAAATATAATGTATTAAATTAGTTATACTGTTATTTCCAAATCCAAGTACAAACAAAACTGGTCCTAGAAATGCACTAGTAACTGCGATTAATATCATTTTAAGTCCGTCTTTAATTTTTTTATTTTCAATCATGTTTAAAATTTTTAATCGCCAGCCTAATATTACCATATTTTTTTAGTAATGCTTCAGCTTTGATTTTAGAAGTATTGCAAATTTCACATATCATTTTTATTCCTCTTTCTTTTAATTTTTTATTTTTAATATGCATATCAATCATTTTATTATCCATCACATAGCCAAGTTTTATCATCACCGAAGTAGTTAACATATTTAATGTCATTTTTTGAGCTGTTCCAGATTTCATTCGTGTACTTCCGGTTAAAAATTCAGGCCCTACATTTAAGATTATAGATAAGTTACTTACATTATTTATTTCCATATTATGATTGCAGCTTATGCTTCCAGTATAAATTTTATTTTTTTGACATTCTTTTAATCCACCGATTACATATGGTGTTGTACCAGAAGCACTTATTCCAATTACAATATCTTTCTTATTGATATTGTGTTTTTTTAGATCTTTCCATGCTTGATGATTATTATCTTCTGCTGCTTCTATAGCGGATCTAATTGCATCATCTCCACCAGCTATGAGGGCAATCACTAAATCATTACTAACTCCAAAAGTAGGAGGGCACTCTGATGCATCTAAAACACCTAATCTACCACTAGTACCTGAGCCAATGTAAAAAAGTCTACCTCCTGATTTGATTTGCTGATAAATTTTTTCACTTAGTTTTGTAATATGTGGAATTACATCATGTACTGCTTGAGCAATTTTCTGATCTTCTTTGTTAATACTGTACAATATTTCATTAAAGCTCATTGTTTCAAGATTGTTATATAAGCTTTGTGACTCTGTAACTTTCATTTAGAATATTTTTGGAAAAATTTCTGGGCTTGATTCATGCATAATTTCATAGCAAGTATCAATTACATTATCCATATTTGATTTAGAAAAATAATCACCGTCATCGCCATAAGCTGTTCTATGATCTTTTGATGTTATTGTTTTTGGTGGACTATCTAAATAATTATATCCATTTTGTTCTTCTAAAACTTTTTGCATCATAAATGCAGTTGCACCACCAGATACATCTTCATCAAAAAAGACCACTCTATTTGTTTTTTTAATGCTCTTGGTAATATCATTATTAATATCAAACGGGATCAATGATTGAACATCTATAATTTCAATTGAAATATTAAATTTCACTAATTCTTCTGCAGCTTTTAGAGCAATTCTACAGCATGAGCCATAAGTAACCAATGTAATATCTGTTCCTTTTTGGATAGTTTCAACAATACCAATTTCAGTATAAAATTCCCCTAAATTATCAGGTAAAATTTCTTTTAATCTATAGCCATTCAAACATTCAATTACTAAAGCAGGCTCATCCTTGATTAATAAATGGTTATAGAATCCTGCTGCTTTTGTCATATTTCTTGGAACAAGAATATTTACCCCTTTGAGTAAATTAATTATTCCTCCCATTGGAGATCCAGAGTGCCAAATTCCTTCAAGTCTATGTCCTCTGGTCCTAATTATTAATGGAGCTTTTTGACCGCCTACTGTTCTATATTGAAGGGTTGCTAAATCATCACTAATTATTTGTATTGCATATAAAAGATAATCCAGATATTGTATTTCAGCAATTGGTCTAAGACCTCTCATTGCTAATCCAATACCTTGACCTATTATGGTAGCTTCTCTAATTCCAGTATCACTTACTCGGTCTTCACCATGTGTCGCCTGCAGTCCTTCTAAACCTTGATTTACATCACCAATTTTACCGCTATCTTCTCCAAATATTAGTAATTCAGGATGTTTTTTTAATAGTGCATTAAAATTGTCTCTTAAAATGATTCTGCCATCAACTTTCGTTTCTTGCTTTGAAGTAATTTTTAGATTTGATTGATTTTGATTGAGAATAGAATGAGATGATTCACTATATAAATGACTTGAGTAGGTTGTTTTATATTTTTTTAAACTTTGGACTAACCAATTTTCTAAATTTTCATTATTTAGATTGTGATATTTTATTTCTCTAATTATTTTTTTTGCAGACTTTATCATTAATCCTCTACTAGGTATATTCTCCTGATTTAGATTAGAGACTGATTCATTAATTACCTTGTTTGTTAAATCACATGTGGTATTTATAATATTAATTAGTTCATTTTTTTCTTTTGTTAATCTTTCTAGGTAATTATCCCATGCATGTTTTTGTTCTATTTTTACTTTATTCTTTGCATTTTTTTCAATGGTTTCTAGCTTTTCTTTTGTGCTTATATTTTTTTCCAAAATCCATTCTTTCATTTTTTTTATACAATCAAATTCTTTTTCCCAATTTAATTGATTTTGAGTTTTATATCTTTCATGTGATCCTGATGTAGAATGACCTTGAGGTTGTGTCATTTCTTTCACATGTATAATAACAGGAATATGGTGATTTCTACAAAGTTTACTTGCCTCCATATAAGTAGCACATAATTCAGAATAGTCCCATCCATTGACTTTATATATTTGTATACCTTCTTTCTTCTTCGTTCTTTGAAATCCTTTAAGAACCTCTGAAATATCACCTTTTGTAGTTTGATATTTTGAAGGTACAGAGATTCCCCATCCATCATCCCAAATAGATAATAATATAGGTATTTGCAATACTCCTGCAGCATTAATTGTTTCGAAAAATAAACCTTCTGATGTACTGGCATTTCCAATTGTACCAAATGCAATTTCATCTCCGTTGACACTAAATTTTTCATTATTTAATTGAGAATTATTTCTGTATATTTTAGATGCTTGTCCAAGGCCAAGTAATCTTGGCATTTGAGATCCGGTAGGTGATATGTCAGATGCAGAATTATATTGCTGAGTTAAGTTTTTCCATTGACCTACATTATTTAAACTTCTTGTAGCAAAATGATTATTCATTTGTCTTCCTCCTGAAGAAGGTTCCTGTGATAAATCTGTATTAGCATATAATTGTGAAAATAATCCGTTTATAGTCAATTCTCCTATTGCCATCATAAATGTTTGATCTCTATAATATCCTGATCTAAAGTCACCATGCTGGAATGTTCTTGCCATAGCAATCTGTGCTAATTCTTTCCCGTCTCCGAAAATACCAAACTTTGCTTTACCAGTAAGTACTTCTTTTCTTCCCAGTAAACTGGCTTCTCGACTTTCACAGATAATTCTATAATCTTCTAATACTGAAGTTTGAAATTGGTCAAATGTTATTTTATTTTTTTTCAATTTTAATTTTTGATAAAATTATTATCAAGATAATGTATTCTTCATGGATAACATAAATATTATTAATTATATTGTATTATGAATAAACATAAAATAGGTAAGAATAAATTAATTAGAATATTTACGAGTTGGCGATTTATTTTCTTTTTATTATGGAAGTTGCCAATGGGCTTTTTAGCAAGATTAAGAGTAGATAAATTAGATTTAAAAAAATCACATGTTACCGTTCCATATAATTATTGGAATAAAAATCCTTTTAATTCAATGTATTTTGCTGTACAAGCTATGGCAGCAGAACTATCTACTGGTGTGTTAGTCTTATTGCATTCTGATGGAAAAAATATATCTATGCTTGTAACTGAATTGAAAGTTATATACTACAAAAAAGCTACTAGTAATGTCAAATTTGTCTGTTTGGATGGAGAGAAAGTACTTTCATCTTTAAATGATGCAATTACTTTAAATTACCCTCAAGAATGTACAATGACATCAAAGGGTTTTGATAAAAATGGGGTGTGCATATCTGAATTTTTGATTAAATGGTCATTAAAAAAAAGAATCTGATTAATAAATTTATTAAAATTTTCATATATTGTTTATATCAATTTTTAACTAAATCTAAGCTTAGTGAATATGGACCAAATTTTGAATGATATATTAGTTTCAAAGGAAAAAGATACTTTAATTGAATATGAAAAAACACTTCATAAGTCATTAGACTATATGGAGTCTATAGAAAATGTAGATGAAGAAAAAATAGAAAAGCTTAGAAGTTTTATTTCTAGAATTATAAATGAAGAAATTGATTATTTAGTTAGAAATCCAGAAGATTATTTTGAGCTATAATCTTTTTTAAATTATATAAATAAAAAGGGGCTTTAAGCCCCTTTTTATTTATTAATTATTATTATTCAATAATTAATTTTTGCTGATTCAAAGTATTGTTATTTTCTAATTCTAGAATATAGGAACCTGGCTTCAATTCATTTATGTTAATCTCTTGAAAGTTTCCAAAATCTGAATATTGATAATCTTTCACTAATTCGCCAATTATATTATAAATTCTAATATTAGATTGTCCAAACAATAATTCATTTGTTGATATTGAAATATAGTTATTAGCTGGATTAGGAAAATACTCTATATTCATTATATTGTTTTCAGACAAGTTCTGGTTACCATCTAATCCAATTCGTATAGATGCAGCATTCGGGTTTGAATACCATGTTTGATCACTAGGATAGTATATTAATGAAGCCCACCATGGTTGTGGTACAGATGTGTCATCTCTTATTAAGATATCACTTTGTAATCCATTACTGTAAAATTCGACTACTATATAATATGCATTTGGACTTAGGTTTAATTCATCAACATCAATTACCATTTTACCCCAGTCAACATGATTTTGTTGAAGTAGTAAAAAATCACTTTGCCAAATTACTCCACCAAGATCAACATCTAGTGTTTCTACAAGAGGATTAAAGATACCAGTTGTATCACATACATAGGCAATGACTTCCCCGCCTGCTTCTGTTTGGAATGTTCCTAAACTTGTAGGATGTGAATCTGTGTCTAAATCAATCGTAATTGAGCTAAGAGTAGCATCTGATTTGATATCAAAAAAATTTGCATACCTGACCCCATCTGCAGTATCATCCCCTCCAGGCCAGCCTGTTCCAATCCACTCTTCCATTTCATATAGTCCGCCAATTGAATACATATCTTCAGATATAACAAATTCTCGTGTCAATGTATTATCTTCAATTGTTGGATCATCTCCGGATGAACTAATTTCTGCAGTGAAATCATATGTTCCAACTCCTAACATAGAGATATCAAAGAAATCTGTTTCTATATATGAAGTAGAGTCTGATTCGACCATTTCATATTCTATTGTAGCACCGTAACTTGTTGATTCTATGGAGCCATTTAGTATGACATTCATATCATCTTGGTAGCCATAATTATAAACTTCTGCACCAATTAACATTTCATCTGGCATCTGACTTAATGGTATTGAGTAGTATTCAATGTTTGCTGGGTTTTCCATTGTTAACCAGGCTGATTGCATTTTTAAATCATATTCCGGCCGCTGAATAACAGATATGTCATCAATCATCCAATAGTAGTGCGTACCTATCCATTCAAATTTAAAATATACACTATCGATGTTAGGTGCAAAATTTCCTAGTGGAATTTGGCTAAAAGTTTCTTTTTCAACATTAACTTCAAATGTTTCACCTTCTATGTAATTTAAATCACTAAAAACTGTACCTCCGTCAGTGCTAATGTAGACATTTAGGTCGTTACTTGTACTAGGTGAGTAAAAACAACATATTCTGTAATTTGAATAAAATTGTAGAACCAGTTCTTCGGTTTCAGAAGATGACAAATCAATAGGGCCAATTGTAAATGTAGCATTTATGGGATTTTCACCTACTTCTCCGTCTGCAACACCATTTTGTGGACTGGTATTATAAAAATCCGCTTCCATAATCATAAATCCATTATCTGGTGTTTCAGATTGTATTAAACCTGTGTTTTCACTCCATTGTCCTCCAGGTGATGTATTACTCCATCTCCAATTACCATATCCAGCAATATCTTCAGTCGATATATTTGGGATAGAATCATTTGCAAAATCTTCATACCAAAGTAATTCTTCTCCACCCATTTGAGATGGTTCGATGATATCATTTATTTCTATAGGATTAGCCATCGGCACATTAGTAACATTTTTGATATCTATCTGGGCAGATACTTGAAATATTAAAGCTATTAAGGCTATAATTAGTAGATGTTTTTTCATATTTTTTTTTTTTTGAGGGTTTATAAATTTTGTTTGGGTATTTAATTTACTAAAAAAAGATGACACTAAAGCAATTCTTCTTTTTTACAATCCCATTCATAAGGTTTTTTTTCTTTTATTAAAAGGCTATCTAAGTTGTGTACAACTATGCTATTAGATGGAATATTTTGTCTAATTGTACATCCTGCACCAATTGTGACATTATTTCCAATTGTAACTCCTGCTAAAATTGCACAATTTGCACCTATCCATACATTATTTCCGATAACTATGCCTTTTTTATCAGCAATTTTTCGATGATCGTAAATATTGTGATTTGTGGTGGTGATAATAGTATTTTGACCAATATTTACATTATTGCCTATTATCAGCCCTCCATATGCATTTATATATACACCAATATTATCACCTGGGTCACACATTATACCTTTTTTTATATGTTCATAACCTAGGATTTGACTTCTAAAATCTACTGGCCATGGGACAGATCTATTAAAGCCTATTATTTTTTGCATAAAGAAATATTTTTGAATTACTTTAAAGTTATATACATACCCTTTTTTTTGTCTTTTGTAAGCTGGGTAACAAAGTTTAACTATTAGTCTGAACAAGGAATCGTCAAAAAAAATTAAAATTGATTTTAGTATTTTTTTCATATTAATTTGGTTAATTCTTTCTTCATATAATTATTTAAAAACATATAATGTAGAGCACTTATTGAAGATGCTGTTAATAAAGCAAATTTAATATCGCTATATTCCTTTAAAAAATAAAAGGAAGCTAGTTGAAATATAAATAAACTAATATTAAATAATAATAATACTTTTTGTTTATTAAGTATGTCTCCAATGTGACTTATTGGCGAATATATATTTTTTAATAGTAAAATTGGTGTGAAGTATTTTAAAATAGTTCCAGCTTGTCCCCATTCATTTCCAAATAATAAAAATATTTCTTTTCCGTAAATACTAGTGATTATTAGAATTGGAAATAAAATAAAAAATATATTTAATTGTATTTTATTTGTTAAGTGAAGAAGCTTCTTTTTGTCTAAGTAAAATAATTCACTAGCTCGTTGAAAGTATACTTGTGAAATTGAAGTTGTTATAAATGATATTGGAACTGCAATTAGTTTTTCTGCTAAGAAGTATAGTCCAGCAATTTTTGGGCCGAAGAAAATTATTATTAGTGTTGTCATTCCTAAGTTTGCAATAGAATTAAAAAGATTAGAAACAGAAGAAAACTTGAGAAAGTCAATATATTTTATAAAGTTTTTTTTTATAATTTTTGATTGTATTTGTTCGAATTTAAATTCTTTTAAAAAAAAGAAAATATTAAATATGCAAATTAAAATTAGCGAGACAAGATTACCAATTATTAGCCCAAATACAATTTTTTTGAATCCAAGGAAAAGGGATATGCTAGAATTAGCACCTGATTTTATAATATTGTTTGTAGAAATCACATTATATTTTTTTTCCCTATTAAACCAAACTAAAAAAGATTGATTAACTGATATCAAAAAAATAGTAATTGGAATAATGTAATAGTATTCTTTTAGAAGTTCTAAATTTAATAATTGAAAAATTTTATCATTAAAAATATTAAGAAAAGAAAAAAATATTGTGGAAAATGTGAATGCAATTAAAAAAGATAAAAACAATAAATTTAAGCTATCTTTTTTATTTTTAGGCAACATAATAGCAGTGTCAAATTTCCCGCTTGCTATAACCCCAAAAATTGTACAAAGACTTAAATATAGTCCATAAATACCAAATTCTTCTGGAGAAAAGAATTGTGTTAAAATAGGTGTTATAAATATTGGAATTAATTGTGCAATTGAAATACTCGCTACTAATTTCAATGTATTTAAATAAAATTCAGATAATTTAAATTTTTTTTTAATAATTTTTATGTAAATAATAAATATTAGAGGTGCGGTGAAAATATGTAAACACATCAATAAAGGTGCAGGAATAAGTACATAGAAGAAATCATGTACATTATTTCCTAAATAAAGGAAAAATAATGGAAGCCCAAAGTGTTTTATGATTTCTACGATTATTAAAATAATTAAAAAAGTTGGACCGTATTTAATCAGTTTAGATTTTAAATTTTGAAACCTCAAAAAAGGAATCTTGTGCTTTAATGAATATTGTATATATTGAATAAATTGTTTCACTTGTTATAAATATATAATCACTTTATTATATTTGCACAATCATTATGGTGGCTATAGCTCAGTTGGTTAGAGCATCGGTTTGTGGTACCGAGGGTCGTGGGTTCGAGTCCCATTAGCCACCCAAAAACCAATTCTTTTTATTTTTGTTACTCTTTTACTTCTGCATTAATTATTTGTTCAGCTTTGCTTATAAATGCATCAGGACTTGACATATATCCTAATCTTCCTTGCCCCTGCATAACCAATTGAGGGCTTGGGAGTAATTTAATATTATCCCGACCTGTACTACCATCATCATTGTAAGTTCTTTCAATTCGGAATAATAATACAGTAGGGTAACCTCTAACAAATTGTCTAAATGTTTGTTGCAGTGTTTGGTTTTGTTGTTTTATGGTAGGGTCTTGCGGCGTTCTCCTTGGATAATCTAATTCTAATAAAATAACATTTTCATTAGCCCAGTTTTTAAAAACATCTGTATCAAATACAGCTTTTTTTAATTTTTTACACCAACCACACCAATCACTCCCAGTAAAATTCGCCATGATAGGCTTATTTGACAATGAAGATTGTTGATATGCTTCTTCAAAATTGATTAGCCACTTTCCTGGTTCATTAATCACTTTAGGTTTTTCAATTACCTCATTAGGTTTTTCAATCACTTCCTTTTTAGTAGAATTTGATTCTTCTTTTTTAACAACACATCCACCAATAGTAATCAATGAACAAATAACAATTAATAAGAATTTTTTAATGTACATCACCCATTAGTTTTTTAATTATTGGAGAAATTAATAATGTTATAATTGCGATTCCAATTGTTACAAATCCAATTTTTGCAAATAAATCATTATACACCATTGCTTCAGCAACACCGACTCCATTGGGGTCAACCCCTTTAAATAAAATATTATTTAATTTACCTAAAAATCCATCTGAACTTGTTGTTTGACCACTTGTTGTTAGTTTTGCTAGCATACCTGCTATGTAGTGAGCAACAGTGGAAGACAAAAACCATAATCCCATAAAAAATGCTGTTGCTTTCTTAGGGCTTAGTTGTGTTACCTTCGATAGTCCTATCGGAGATAAACAAAGCTCACCAGTGGTGATTAATAGCCATCCAATTATTAAGGTCCCAAATGGGAGTTTTCCAGCATCACTAATAAAGTGTATACTATATGCAAAAGCTAAAAATCCTAATCCTAAAAATGCTAACCCTAGTGCAAATTTCTTTGGTGTATTTGGATTCCGACCCCATAAATCTAGTTTTTGCCATAATAGTGCAAAAGGAAATGCAAAAATTATAATGATGGCTGGATTGATTCCATTAGTTTGTGAGGCCGTAAATAAACCTAAATTAATACATTTGTCAGCCCAGACAGTTAGTGAACTTCCTGCTTGCTCAAAGCAAGCCCAGAAAACAGCACAAAGTACAGCTAAAATTAAAATGGCTCCTATTTTATTAGCAACAGCACCTTGACCATCTCTATAATTTTCATACATAAGAAATCCTGCATAGCCAACTGAAATTACTAGTAGCATATTAATTATCATACCTAAAAAGTTATTTCCATCTGCTTCTAAAACAATTAAATATGCAAAAATAGGTACTATTAAAAATCCTAATACCCAAACAAGTTTATCTATATTAAAGTTGAAAAATTTCTTATCAATGTATTCTGCTGGTTGTAATCCTTTATCTCCGAAAACTCCTTTTTTTAACCCATCCCAAAATACTATCACTCCGGCTAACATACCTAGGCCTGCAAGACTAAAACCATAATGCCACCCCCATGATTCCCCAATATAACCACATATAAATGGTGCAGCAGCAGCACCCAAATTAATACCCATATAAAATATTGTAAAACCAGAATCACGTTTTATGTCTCCATCTTTGTATAATGCCCCTACTAAAGATGAGATGTTTGGTTTAAAAAAACCATTCCCTGCAATTAGTAGACCAAGAGCACCATAAAAAAAGAAATCCGTTGGAAATGCCATAAAGAAATGTCCAACAGCCATCAGTACACCACCTAGCATAATTGCTTTCCTATAGCCTATAAATCGATCAGCAATAAATCCTCCGAGTAGAGGAGTAGCATATACTAATGCACCATAAGCAGCATAAATTCCGTATGCAATTTCTTCATTGTTTTCGATGCTTTTCATATAGTCTTTTATAATGTAAAGAACTAAAAGAGCTCTCATACCATAAAAACTAAATCTTTCCCACATTTCAGCGAAAAATAAATAAAAAAGGGCTTTAGGATGCCCGTCTTTTCCTATAAACCATTTTGCAACTAGTACTGCAATTACAGTGATAGAAGTCCAAAGAATAAGTTGTCCCATTATATAAAGTATTTAATTAGAATTGGCAAATTACAGATTTTTAACAATAAAATCAGTAATCTGAGTGAATAAATGTAATCTAGTATTAGCGCCGTATATACCGTGATTTTTATCAGGGTAAATAAATAATTCAAATTGTTTGTTTGCTTTTACTAAGGCATTTACCATTTCATATGTGTTTTGTACATGTACATTATCATCTGCGGATCCATGTATAATGAAATAATTTCCAATTAATGAATCAACATAGTGAATTGGTGAATTTAAATCATATCCATCTGGATTTTCTTCTGGTGTTTGCATATATCTTTCAGTATATATGGTGTCATAGAATCTCCAGTTCGTTACAGGGGCGACAGCAATAGCTGAATTAAAATACTGAGATCCTTTTAATATACATAGGGAAGACATATAACCACCATAGCTCCATCCCCATATACCAATTCTAGTACTATCTACATATGGTAGTTTTGATAAATATTTTGCACCTTCAATTTGGTCTATAGTTTCTAGTTTTCCTAATTCTTTATATGTGCATTTTTTAAATTCTGCACCACGGCCCCCTGTTCCTCTATTGTCAATTGATACTACAATGAAGCCTTTTTGACAAAGCATTTGATACCACATATATTGACCACCCCACTCATCTTTTACAGTTTGAGATCCAGGACCACCATATACATACATAAGAACGGGATATTTTTTGTTTGCATCAAAATTAGCAGGTTTCATCATCCATCCATTTAAATTAATTCCTTGTTGTGTATTAAAATTAAAAAACTCTTTTTCTGTTAAATTATAATTCTTTAAAGTATTATTTAAGTTGTCTGATTTTTTAATGATTCTTTCTAGTCTACCCTTATTATCATATAATTCAATCAGATTTGGTGTATTAGCAGACGAATGTGTATTTATAAAATAATTATAGTTCTTGCTAAATTGTGCATTATTAGTGCCTTTATTTTTTGATAATAATTTTTTCTTTTTCCCAAATACATTTATAGAGTAGATATCTCTTTTCAATGGAGAGTTTTCAGTAGATTGATAGTAAAGAGTTTTTGTTTTTTGATTAAATCCATAAAATTGTGTAACCTCCCAATTCCCTTTTGTTATTTGACGTATTTCTTTTCCATCTTTTCTATATAAATATATATGATTGAATCCATTTTTTTCACTTGTCCAAAGAAAAAAAGAGTCATCATCATAAAAAGTTAAATTATTATGAACATCTATATATGTTGTTTCTTTTTCTTCTAATATAGAATTAAAATTTCCATTATCTGGATTAACAGCTAGAAGTTCTAGGTGATTTTGATGTCTATTAAGTCTTTGCACAAATAATTTACTTGAATTATTATTCCATTTTATTCTTGGAAAATAAAATTCTTGTTTTTGATTGATTTTAGCTACGGTATTGATATTTGTTTCTAAATTAATTATGTTAATTTTTACATTTGAATTTCGTTCTCCTGCTTTTGGGTACTTAAAACGGTCTTGTTTAGGATATAAGCCATTTTCAAATATATCCATTGAAAATTCTGGTACTTTGGATTCATCAAAGAGGTAATATGCAATTAATCTACTATCCGGAGACCACTCATATGCTTTTGTGAATCCAAATTCTTCTTCATGTACCCAGTCAGATGCTCCACATATTATTTTGTTAGGTAAACCCTTGTGAGTAATTTTTTTAGTTTTTTTTGTTGATATATTATAAGTGTAAATGTTATTTCTATATATGTAAGAAATAAATTTTGAATTTGGTGAAAATTCGGCTAGTCTTATTTTTTTATCATTTATTTTTATTAACTCTCTTGAATTTAAGTTGTATAAATAATAGATACATTTTTTAGAATACCTATATATTTTTTCAGTTTCAGTTTCGATTAATACAAGTGTTTCATCTGAGTTAAATTGATATCCACTAAATTCTAAATCTAAATCTATAGATTGTAAAATAATATCAACGATTTTCCCAGATTGATAATTATATTTTTTTATAGATGTTGTATCCCCATATTCTAATGTAGTATAATGAACACCATCATTCATGGAATTTAAGCCATATACCCAATCCTGACTAAAGGTGCGATTTAAAAATACATCTTCTTTTGTTATGTCTACTTGGGTAAATAATATCTGAAATGGAACACTGATGAGCAATATAAATAACTTGTAGTTCATAGTAATTAAAATTTTTATTGGCTAATTTAATTAAATTTGATTAAATTTTTTTTTGTGAATTATACAGAAATAAATACGAAACACTTTAATTATTTTAAATCCAAAATCGGAGAGTTAAATATTTATTATGATGATGAAAGATGTAATCATTTTGCTAGTGATCACACAGAAAATTTATTTTTTCCACCTGAAATTGTATTGTTCCCTCAATCATCTAAGGATGTAGTATGTATTTTATCTTATTGTAATAAACATAATATTCCTATTACTCCGGCCGGTGCTTTAACTGGATTGAGTGGAGGAGCTCTTTCAGTATGTAGAGGAGTATGTTTATCAATGAAAAATATGAATAAAATAATTTCAATTGATGAAAAAAATTTTCAAGCGAAAGTTGAGCCGGGTGTAATAAATGAAGCATTTCGACAAGTTTTAAAGAAAAAAAATTTATTTTATCCTCCTGATCCTGCTAGCGGTGGAACATGTACTTTAGGTGGTAATTTTGCATTAAATGCTGGTGGTCCTAAAGCAGTTAAATATGGAGTTACCTCTAATTATGTATTGAATCTTGAAATTGTATTACCTAATGGTGAAATATTTTGGACCGGAGCTAATACATTAAAGAATGCAACAGGTTATAATTTAACTCAATTAATTATAGGTAGTGAAGGTACTTTGGGTGTAATAACTAAGGCTGTTGTTAAATTAATTACATTACCAATTGAAAAAATTTTAATGTTAGTTCCTTTTTATCATAATGAAGATGCCTGTAATGCAGTTTCATCAATTATGAATAAACAGATTACTCCTTCTGCTTTAGAATTTATTGAGTCAGATGCAATTCATTTTGTGCAAAATCAAAATTATGCAGAAGTTCCATTTTCATTAAATTCAAATATTAAATCTTACTTATTAATTGAGCTTGATGGGAATAATAAAGAAAAATTATTTTTTGATTCTGAAATAATTTATAATGTATTACAAAAATATCAATGTGACGAAATTTTACTAGCAGAAACTGAGATGGAACAAGAGAGAATATGGAAAGTTAGACGTTCTATAGGTCTTGCTGTCAAAGCATATTCCATATATAAAGAAGAAGATACAGTTGTGCCTCGTGCATATTTAGCTAAACTACTAAAAGGTGTTAAGGATATTGGAAAAGAATATAATTTTAGATCTATTTGCTATGGTCATGCAGGTGATGGTAATTTACACATTAATATTTTAAAAGAGGACTTAAATAATTATCAATGGGATATTATTATTAAAGAAGGAATTAGAAAAATATTTACATTATGTGTCTCACTTGGTGGTACAATTTCTGGGGAACATGGTATAGGATTTGTTCAAAAAGAATATATGGATATTCCATTTGTTGTTGAAAATTTAAAAATTCAAAAGAAAATAAAAAAAGTGTTTGATCCAAATAATATATTAAATCCCAATAAAATATTTATTTAAATAATTATCTTGTTGCAAAAATATTATGTAATTGTGATTCTTCAAATCCTTTTTCTTTTTCAATTTTTATATTTTTAAATCCATTAGAAGATAGTATTTTTTTAGATTTTTCAAGGTTATTGTTTATATCACATACTTCCATAACAATAGATTTAATTATTAGCCAGTGATTTCTCTTAATGCCGTTCAATACATTTAATTCTTCCCCTTCGCAATCTATTTTTAATAAATCAATCTTTTTAATTTTTTCATTTTCAATAAGATTACTTAATGTAATTACTTCACTAATTATTTGCTGTTTATTTGATTTCAAGTATTTAGCAATGCAAGGAATGAGAATTTTTGGAATTAATTTAGCCCACCAAATTTTTTTAGGCAGATTTATAATACTTCCTTCTACAGCAGCAAGAAAACTAATACTGTTATTTTCCCATATTTCAGGTTTAGAAGTTGAGAGTGCAGGACTATTTGGGTAATAAGTGAAAATAATTTTTTTTGCTTCATTAGAGATTCCAAGTTGGAATGTTTTAAAATTTTCATTGAAACTCATTTCTGCATTTTTTGCTAGCACATCATAAATTATAGGTATTGGTTCAAGCGAATAAATATTTATGTTTTGAAATTTGTTAGATAATCTTAAGCCAAGTACACCAATATTTGCACCCACATCAATAATTGTATCATTTTCTTTAATATTTATACCCAAATCTAAATAGCCTTTGATATGTTCGTCAAGAACAATAGCTTCAGTTTCTTTTAAGCAGTATATTAGAGTTCCATCATTTAAATTAATTTTTTTCATATTTTTATCATATATGGAACACTTGTCCTTTGTATACTACACTATATTAATTATAGTTTTTTGTAATATTTTCGGTTTTTTTCTTTCTGTTATATCCGTGCATTCTAAATTTTTATATAAGTATAGAATTCAAAAAAGAAAAATTAAAGCTAGTACTTTTTATAATAGATTACCATTAATATTATTTAATATTATTCTTCTTATAGTTATTTCATCTATCGGATTGTATTATTTATATCCAATTTTTGATCCATCTATTAACTATAACTTGCTTGTTATTTTTTTGCAAGTGTTTGTTATTTTATTAATTGATGATTTATATTTTTATTTTCTTCATTCTTGGATGCATAAAAATGATTTTATTTTAAATAAAATCCATCGTATCCATCATAAAGCAATTTCCCCATTTGCACTTGAATATATTTATGTTCATCCTTTAGAATGGATTATGGGTTATGTAGGCCCTTTTATTGCAATTATAATAATTAGTAGTTTGCATCCAGTTAACATACTAGCTTTTTGGATATATCAAATAATTAGAAATCTTCATGAACTTGATGTGCATTCTGGATATAAATCTTTTTTTTCTAAGTGGATACCTTTTTGGGGGGAATCTGAGCATCATGATTTGCATCATGAAAAATTAAATGGTAATTATGCAACAACATTTACTTTTTGGGATACTTTTTTTAAAACTAAAATAAATGACAATGAAAAATAATCCAATAATCTTAGTTATTAATGATGATGGAATTTCTTCTAAGGGTATATTATTTCTAAGTTCTTTAATGAGCAACTTGGGTGAGGTTTTTGTCATTGCACCTGATTCCGATAGATCTGGCCTTTCTCATTCAATGACTTTAAATCATCCTATATCTATTCAGCCGGTTGATAAAGATAAAAATAAATATATGTGCTCTGGCACACCCGTTGATTGTGTAAAGTTAGGGGTCAATAAAATTTTACCAAGGTTGCCTGATTTATGTGTTTCTGGTATCAATCATGGTTCAAATCACTCAATTAATGGTTTGTATTCGGGAACTCTTCATGGAGCTATGGAAGCAACGATTCAGGGAATTCCATCTATATCTTTTTCACATTTAAGTTATGATGATAGTGTTGACTTGACTGCCTATAGTAGTTTGATTACAAAGATTTGTTTAAATACTATTAAATATAATTTACCTGAGGGAATTACATTAAATATTAATTTCCCTAATATTAATTTTGATCAAATCAAGGGAGTTAAATTATGTAATCCATCAAAAGGTAAATGGCATGAAGAATTTAACCTTATTAAAAAGCAAAATAATAAATCTTATTATAAAATTTCTGGTAAATTTACATCTGTTAACAAAAATATTGAAACAGACTCTTGGGCTTTGCATAATAATTTCATTTCTATTGTGCCTACGGCGATTAACTATAGTTCTGATTTAACTATTAACGAATTAAAGTATTTAGAAAATGTTTTTTAAAAATGATTCTCCCTTATTTGGCTTATTCATTGGTGTAGTTGTTCCAATTATATTTTATTTTATACAAACATGTATTATTCCACTCACTTTTGGTAAATCTTTTTCATCTAGCAGTATGCAGCTTTTTGCATTAGTAGTAAACTTACCAATTTTTAGATACTATATTATTAACTTAAAGTTTGAAAAAACTGCAAAGGGAATTTTATTCGCTACATTTATCTATGGAATAATTTGGGTGTATTTAAACAAGGGAGCAATTTAAAATGCATTATTATATTATATCTGGTGAATTATCAGGTGATCTTTACGGATCACATATTATTCGTTCTTTAAGAGAGTTAAACTCTAATTCTAGATTTACTGGTTGGGGTGGGCCTAATATGAAAAGTACAGGATGTAATATGGTAATGGAATTAGATGCTCTTTCATTTATGGGTTTTTGGGAAGTATTTAAAAATATTTTTTTGATTGCAAAAAATCTATCTTTTGCTAAAAAAAACATAAAAGAATCTAAGCCAGATGCAATTATACTTATAGATTATCCTGGGTTTAATTTAAGAATAGCTAAATATGCTCACAGATTAAATATTCCCGTTTACTGGTTTATTGCACCTCAATTATGGGCATGGAAAAAGAATAGAATTAATAAATTGAAAAAGTATGTTCATCGATTATTCGTGGCACTTCCTTTTGAATTAAATTATTTTCAACAAAGAGGTGTTTCAACTTTTTATTTTGGCCATCCACTACTTGATATTATTAATAAACAGTATGATGATAAATTAAAATTATTAGGCAAACCTATTATTGTTCTATTGCCTGGTAGTAGAGAGCAGGAAATTAAAAGAATGTTGCCTTTAATGTTAAAAGTAATTAAGTATTTTCCTAACTACAGGTTTGTAATTATTTGTTCTGAAAACATAAGTAGAACATTCTATAATGATTTAGTTGGAGAATTTAATGTTGAGCTTAAATTTGATAAAAAAATATTACAATTAGCTTCGGGTGCTCTTGTCACATCAGGTACTGCAACATTAGAATTAGCACTGTATAAAATACCTCAAGTTGTGTGTTATAAGCTAGACTATTTTTCTTTTTTAATTGCTCGTTTCTTTATTAAAATTAAATATATTTCTTTAGTAAATATTTTGTCTAAAGAGTGTGTTGTTCAGGAATTAATTCAAAATGATTTAAATGTCAATAATATTAAAAATGCACTGAGTTTAGTTTTACAACCATCCAGTAAGGAAGTCATAATTGAAAAATATAATAAATTAATTAGTGAATTAGGTGAATCTGGTAGCTTTGATAAATTAGCTCAGAATATTCATTCAGATTTATCAAGAATTAAAAATCATATTAATATATAAGTAATAACATCATTACCATAAAAATATAAGCTGAGAAGCAATGATATTCTTACAAATACTGAATCTATTTTAAATTATTCCCCTAATTCTTAAAATGGTCTATGAAGTCAATCCTTCTTTTGAATCTTTATGTACTTTCTTATTTATTGTTTTTCAAGTATCATTTCCATATCTATTTCTAGATTGATGGGTAGTCCCATAATTTCTTGAGAAAAAGGTACAACACCACTAATTATGGCAGTAGTACTAGTTAATGAAATAATTGAATAATAAGAATCCATATTGTTTACTTCATCGGTAGTCAGTAATGTGTTGTCATTATTTATTAAGCTCCAAGTTCCGTTACTTGCAACATCAATTGGAATGCCGGGAACATCAAAAGTTAAAATTGTAATTGGTTCAGTGGTGAAGTTTAAATTATTAGAATATATATATGCAGGATATTCAAATGTCCATTCTCCAGCATTTATTGCTTCTCCTGATATGTCTTGAACACCAATTAGAGGTCCAACTGTTGGAACATCTGTTAAGTCAATTTCAGTGCTATATTCTAAAGAAATAATATTCCATGTACCATTTAATATAGATGCATTAGAATATTCACAAGAACCATCATCATTTGTTGCATCTGGATTATAATTAGTAGCGAGATTGTCGGTGCATCCTAAAATAATACATGAACCATCATCCTCTGTTGCTTCAATATTATAATTTAGTGCATCTGGATTAGTACATCCTGGAAAACTATATATACATGAGCCATCATCAACTGTAGCTAACGGATTAAAATTACTTGCATTATAGTCTGTGCAACCTGCTGTAATTAGGTCTTCCTCTTCCTTATTACAAGATAATAGACCAAGTAAAATTGTTAAAATTAATAATTGATTGATGTAGTTTTTCATATTTTTTCAAGTTTTCTACAAATTTAGTATTTCTTTTCAAGTAATTTATTAATGATGTTTTTCATATCATTAAATTCTTCTTTTTCAAACAGTCTTGTAAGAAAAGCAATTTTCCCATTTTGATCGATAATAATATTTCGAGTAACACCCGCTTTTTCATCAGCAAATAAATTGAATATTTTAGAATTGTAGTCTGAAATTATTGGATATGTTACACCCGTTTGTTTAATTAGTAATTCAATTTCTTTATCTCTTTGGTTTCTTTTTTCAGTGTCTTTTGCTAAGCCAATAAGAATAAATTCTTCGTTATTTTTATGTTTTTGCCATATTTCTTCTTCAATATATGGCATTTCTTTAATACAAACACTGCACCAGCTTGCAGTAAATTGAAGCATAATTACTTTGCCCGTTTCGTTGCTTAAATCAAAAAATTCTTCACCATCTAGATTAATATTAAAATGTGGAGCTTCATCTTCTACTGAAACAATATACCCTCTATTGTTTTGTGAGATTATTATAAATGGAATAAAAAATATTATTAATAATTTATTCATTATTTATGGCCCATTTTAATTTGTAGGTTTCTATCTAGAGTATTTAAAAATGTTTGAGTATTTACATAATGTGAGCTATTTAATTTTTGTCCATAGATACATAATGCTAGATCTTTTGTCATGATGCCACTTTCAATTGTGTTAATGCAGACCTCTTCCAAAGATTTACAAAATTCTATCAGTTTGTTGTTATTGTCTTTTTTTCCTCTAAATGCTAGACCTCTAGTCCATGCAAAAATTGATGCAATAGGATTGGTAGAGGTTTGTTTTCCTTGTTGGTGCATTCTAAAATGTCTTGTAACAGTACCATGTGCTGCCTCAGATTCCATAATATTTCCGTCAGGAGTTAATAATACTGATGTCATTAAGCCTAGTGATCCAAATCCTTGAGCAACAGTATCAGATTGAACATCGCCATCATAATTTTTGCAAGCCCAAACAAAGCCACCATTCCATTTTAGAGCGGAGGCAACCATATCATCAATCAATCGATGTTCATAAACAAGATGATTTGCATCAAATTTTTCTTTAAATTCATTTAAATAAACTTCTTCAAATATGTCTTTAAATCGGCCATCATATGCTTTCAGTATGGTATTTTTTGTAGATAAATATAATGGCCATTTCTTATCTAATGCTTTATTAAAACATGATCTTGCGAAACCATAGATAGAGTCATCAGTATTATACATACTCATTGCAACCCCACCATTTTCGTTATAATCATATATGTCCCATGTGTTAGTGTCTCCATTATCAGATTCAAATATCATTTTTAATTTCCCTTTACCTTTGATTACAACATCGGTTGCTTTATATTGATCTCCAAATGCATGTCTACCAATACAAATTGGTTGTGTCCAATTAGGTACCAGTCTAGGTACATTATTACAGATGATTGGTTCTCTAAAAACGGTTCCACCTACAATATTACGTATTGTGCCATTAGGAGATCTCCACATTTTTTTAAGATTAAATTCTACAACTCTCTCTTCATCAGGAGTTATAGTAGCACACTTAATGCCAACATGGAATTTTTTAATTGCTTCGGCAGCATCAATAGTTATTTGATCGTTTGTTTTATCCCGGCTTTCAATCCCTAAGTCATAATATTTTATGTCTAAATTTAGGTATGGAAAAATTAATTTTTCTTTAATAAAATTCCAAATTATTCTTGTCATTTCATCACCATCTAATTCTACTATTGGGTTGCTAACATTAATTTTTTGCATAGTTTTATATTATATTTAAATTCAGTTTTTCTTGTAGTAATTTAATCTGCTCATTCTTTTTAAGCACATATTCATATTTTTCTTTTTTTGTAAAAAGCATATTCTTTTTTTCGTCGCTTATTTTGATAACTAATGAAATGAAATCGTTTTCTAATTTATCTTTTAAAAATGTCAATAAATCAGATTTCATTTCATCAATTTCTGATTTTTCCGATAAACTTACAACTTCTAAGTTTAATTCATTATTGTTTTTTGTTGGGACATATCTTTCAAAGATATTATGGAGATTAGTTTTTTCTTGTAATTTTAATTGAAGAGAAAATTCCTTCCAATATAGAATTAATTTTTTTTCTTCCCATTCTTTATTTTTTTTCTCTCCTGAATTTGTTTTTGTATTTTTTTGCATTGAAGCAAGCTCCTCTGTAATGCTAATTAATTTAGAATCTATATTTATTTCTTTTTTTTCATTGATGTTATTGGATTCTAAGTTTTCTTCAGGTTGATTTTTTTCTTCTAGTTGTGGATTAATTTTGTTTGATTCTATATTGTTGGTAGAATCTATATTTATTTCTTTTTTTGCATGGATATTATCGGATTCTAAGTTTTCTTGAGGTTGATTTCTTTCTTCTATTTGTTGAGAAATTAAATTAGAATGTTTGTTTTTAGATTTGAATTTTTCAATTGGATGAATTAATATTTTTTTTTTAACATCAAATTCTTGCATAGAGCATAATTTCATTATGCACAATTCCACAAGGAATTGTTGATGTATTGATTTTTCATAATTTCTATCACATTCATTTAAGCAAGATAATGCAAGTAAGATATGTTCTGTAGTAAAATCTTTAGCTTGTGTTTCAATTTTACTAATTAATTCCTTTTTTTCTTGAATAAGTGTAATGGTTTTATTGTTTTTTGCTATTATTAAGTTTCGAAAGTGAGTAATTAGAACTTTAATAATTTCTTTTCCAGCAAAACCTTTATTAATAATATCATTTACTAATAATAAACAATTTGCAATGTCTTTTTTAATTATTAAGTCAACTAATTGAATGGAAAATGATGTGTCAAGACTCAGGAGTATTTTTGCTACTTCTTGATGTTCCCAAGTTGAATTGCAAAATGTATAAACCCTGTCAAAAATAGATAGTGCATCTCTTAATGAGCCATCTGCTTTTTCAGCAATTAATTTTAAACTATTTTCTTCTGCTGTTATATTTTCTTTTGTTAAAATTTTATTTAAGTGTGTAATCATTTCACTATTATTGATTCTATGAAAATCAAATATTTGACATCTTGATAAGATGGTGGGAATAATTTTTTCTTTTTCTGTTGTTGCTAAAATAAATATACTATGCTTAGGTGGTTCTTCAAGTGTTTTTAGAAAAGCATTAAATGCAGATTTAGATAACATGTGTACTTCATCTATAATATAGACTTTATATTTTCCAATCTGCGGAGGTATTTTGACTTGGTCAATTAAGTTTCTTATATCATCCACACTATTGTTGGATGCACCATCTAATTCAAAAATATTATATTCGGAATGGTTATTATTATTTACAAGTGTAGCAAAAATTCTTGCACATGTTGTTTTTCCAACTCCTCTAGGGCCGCAAAAAAGATATGCATGAGCAATTTGATTGTTGTCTATAGCATTTTTTAGTGTTGTTGTAATGTGGTTTTGTCCAACAACATCTATTAAGTTAACTGGTCTGTATTTACGGGCAGAAACTAAATACTCATTCATTGTATTTTTGTGTTAAATCTACTAGAAACTAAATTAAAATAAATCTTTTTCACAAATTAGTGAAAAAAAATATATTTTCATCATTTAGTAATTAACTTTGTTTATTTAATAGTATTGATTAAATTTGCGTTCCATTTTAAAAATGTAATTAACTAATTGGATGTTATGAATAATTATGAAACAGTAATGATATTGAATCCTGTTCTTTCTGAGGAGCAAGTAAAAGAATCAATAGAAAAATTTAAAGCATTATTATCTTCAAATAAAGCTGAATTACAATCAGAAGAATTGTGGGGTCTTAAGAAGATGAAATATCCTATTCAAAATAAAAAAACAGGCTTCTATTTATTGTTTGAATATAATGCACCTACAAATGTAGTAGCTGATTTAGAGGTTGAGTTAACTAGAGATGAGAGGATTATGCGATTTTTAACCGTTAAATTAGATAAACATGCTCTTGAGTATGCAGAAAAAAGAAGAAATAAAATACAAACAACAAGCAAATGATTGAAATAGACCAAAAAACAAATAGTGAAGTAAGGTTTTTGACTCCACCTAAGGTAGAGCTAAAGAGTCAAAAAAAATACTGTAGATTTAAAAAAATGAAAATAAAATATGTGGATTATAAAGATCCAGATTTTTTAATGCGTTTTTTAAATGAGCAAGGTAAATTGTTGCCTAGACGAATAACGGGTAATTCACTTAAATTTCAAAGAAAGGTTGCACAAGCTGTCAAAAGAGCTAGACAAATAGCTCTCTTGCCATATGTTTCAGATTTATTAAAATAATTTTTATGGAAATTATACTAAAAAAAGATGTAGAAAATTTAGGTTTCATTGATGATATAGTTAAAGTGAAAGCTGGTTATGGTAGAAATTATTTAATACCAAATGGTTTAGCAGTGCTTGCTACTTCTTCAGAGAAAAAAGTTCTTTCTGAAAATTTAAAACAAAAAGAACAAAAAAATCAAAAAATAATTTTAGAACTTGAATCATTAAAGAAAAAAATAGAATCTATTGAGCTTACAATAAAATCTAAAGTTGGAGAAGATAACAAATTATTTGGTTCTGTAAATACAGCAACAATCGCTAGTGAATTGGCGAAGCAAAATATAGAAGTTGATAAAAAATATATTATTATTAACGGTATTAATATTATAAAAACAGCAGGTGCTTTTACTGCTTCAATAAGATTGCATAGAGATTTAAAAGCAAATTTATCTTTTGAAGTAGTAGGGTCAAAAGCATAGTTTTTATTTATATAAAATTATTGATATGTTTAATTTTAAAATGATTGAATCATTTTATTCAAATCTTGATGATAAAATTCATCATATTAGATCTTTAGTTAAAAAGCCCTTGACACTAACGGAAAAAATTCTTTATTCACATTTAAATCAATTCCCAGGTGAAGAATTTAAGAGGGGGGAATCTTATGTTGACTTTCTTCCGGATAGAATTGCTATGCAGGATGCTACTGCTCAAATGGCATTATTGCAATTTATGCAAGCTGGGAAAAAGGAAGTTGCAGTTCCTACCACTGTTCATTGTGATCATTTAATTCAGGCCAAATTAGGAGCTAAAGAAGATTTAGATTTTGCTCTTAAAAGTTCAAGTGAGGTATTTGATTTTCTATCTTCGGTGTCTAATAAGTATGGAATAGGATTTTGGAAACCAGGAGCTGGTATTATTCATCAAGTTGTTTTAGAAAATTATGCTTTTCCGGGTGGTATGATGATTGGAACAGATTCACATACTGTAAATGCTGGAGGATTAGGTATGATTGCTATTGGGGTCGGCGGAGCAGATGCGGTTGATGTCATGGTTGGTATGCCCTGGGAATTGAAGTTCCCTAAATTAATTGGTGTTAATTTAAAAGGGAAATTAAATGGATGGACCTCTCCTAAAGATGTTATTTTAAAATTAGCTGGTATTTTAACTGTTAAAGGTGGTACTGGATGTGTTGTAGAATATTTTGGTGAAGGTGCAAGGTCGATTTCATGTACTGGAAAAGGAACGATTTGTAACATGGGAGCTGAAATTGGGGCAACAACCTCAACTTTTGGTTACGATGAGAGTATGAATAGGTATTTGAAATCTACAGGAAGATCAGAAATTGCTGATTTAGCTGATGCAGTTAAACATAATTTAACAGGCGATAAAGAAGTATATGAGAATCCAGATGACTATTTTGATCAAGTGATAGAAATAGATTTATCTACTTTAGAACCTCATATAAATGGTCCTTTTACCCCAGATTTAGCAACTACTATTTCAGAAATGAAAATTAAAAGTAAAAAAAATAATTGGCCATTAGATATTGATTGGGCATTAGTTGGCTCATGTACTAATTCTTCTTATGAAGATTTAACGCGAGCCTCCTCAATTGTGAAGGATGCCTTAGATAAATCAGTCGAGCCAATATCTACATTAGGGATTAATCCTGGTTCAGAGCAGGTTAGGTATACTGCTGAACGAGATGGCTTGATGGATATTTTTACTCAATTTAAATCAACTAAAATTTTTACAAATGCATGTGGACCATGTATCGGTCAGTGGGCTAGAGCCGGAGCAGATAAAAATGAAAAAAATTCCATTATTCATTCCTTTAATCGTAATTTTTCAAAACGTGCTGATGGTAATCCAAATACTCATGCATTTGTTGCCTCCCCGGAAATGGTAGTTGCAGTTGCTATTTCTGGTCGATTAGATTTTAATCCTATTACAGATTCTTTAATTAATAAAAATGGTGAATCAGTGATGTTAGCTGAGCCTAGTGGATTAGAATTGCCTAAAAATGGTTTTTCTGTAGAAGATAATGGTTATCAGTCTCCTGCTTTAGATGGTTCTCGTGTTGAAGTCTTAATTAATCCTTCTTCGGAGAGGTTACAGGTTTTGACACCTTTTAAGCCATGGGATGGTTATGTTATTAATAATGTTAAATTACTTATAAAAACTAAAGGTAAATGCACTACTGATCATATTTCTATGGCAGGACCTTGGTTAAGATTCAGAGGTCATTTAGAAAATATTTCTAATAATTGTTTAATTGGTGCTGTAAATGCATTTAATAATAAAGTAAATTGTGTAAAAAACCATTTGACGGGTGAATATGATGAGGTGCCTAAAATTGCTAAGATGTATAAAAGTAAAGGCTATGAATCTATAGTGATAGGAGACCATAATTATGGAGAAGGATCTTCTAGAGAACATGCTGCAATGGAGCCAAGATTTCTTGGTGTTAAAGTAGTTTTAGTAAAGTCATTTGCCCGAATTCATGAAACAAATTTGAAAAAGCAAGGTGTTTTAGCTCTTACATTTTTAAATGAAAAAGATTATGATCTTATTATGGAAGATGATATTTTTAATTTTCCGGATATTGATAGATTTTCAGAGAATAAAAATATTACAATTAAGGTTATCCATGTTGATGGTTCAAGTGTTGAAATTATTGCACAGCATACATATAATAAAAATCAAATTGATTGGTTTAAAGAGGGTTCTGCATTAAATAAAATCAAACGGAATGTATCTTAAGTATGTATTTTTTTTAATCTTACTTCCTCTTGCATCGTTATCTCAAAATTTTTTTAATATAAAAAAAAATATTATTTATATTGATGCAAATACATCTGAGGATATAGTTGATTTAGATTTACATAATATAAGACCTTTTGTTTATACTAAGATTCCTGATTTATCCGGTCTTACCCCATCTGATAAAAAAAATAAATTTATCAGTATGATTTTACCTTCTATTTTAATTGAAAAAGACAAATTGAAAGATATATATAGCCATGTGTTAAATAATATGAACATTATAGAAGAAGATAAAGATATTCAATTGCTGTATGATTATTGTGATTGTATAGATCCAAATAATTTATTGTTATGTTTATTTGAAAATCCAACATCAGTGATGCTTGCACAAGCTGCTATTGAATCCGGCTGGGGCACTTCTAGATTTTTTTTAGAAGGTTTCAATTTGTATGGTATACATTCTTTTAACATAAAAGATAATCGTATACAGGCTAATAATACATTAGATGATTCACCAGTGTATGTTAAGAAGTATCCCGATGTTTTAAGTTCAATTTCAGATTACTTACGAACTTTAGGTAGAGTAGATAGTTATGCTAAATACCGAGAAACAAGAATGAAATCTAAAAATGTAATAGAAATGCTTCAGTATTTGTCGAAATATTCTGAACGAAGAGAATTATATGTTAAAGATATTAGCTCTATAATTAGTTTTAATAATTTAACACAATATGACACCCTTAAGATTAAATGGTAATGGAAAATGATATAAACAACAAGAAAGCAATATGGGCTTGGTCAATGTATGATTTTGCAAATCAACCATTTACTACTTTAATTTTAACTTTTATTTTTGGAAAATATTTTGTTGAAGTATTATCAGAAAATGAAATTATTGGCACATCTTTATGGTCTTTAGGTGTCGCAATTACAGCTATTGTTGTTTCATTTTTTTCACCCTTTTTAGGAGCATTAGCTGATTCGGGTGGGTATAGAAAAAGAATATTAATTCTATCTACTTATGTATGTATTATTGCTACCATAATCTTATATTTTTTTCAACCAGAACAGCATTTTAAAATTCTTAATATAGAAATATCTGTTTCTATTTTAGCATTGATAGTTTTTACAATTGCTAATATTGGTTTTGAGTTTGGTACAGTGTTTTGTAATTCTTACCTGTCAGAATTGTCTAATAATAATAATATTGGAAAAATTTCTGGTTTTGCTTGGGGTTTAGGTTTTGTTGGAGGACTACTATCTTTAGCACTATCACTATTATTGTTTGATGTTTCAAATAATACTGATAATGTTAGATATATTAATTTATTAGTCGCATTCTGGTTTGCTGTTTTTAGTTTACCTACTTTTCTTTATTTAAGTGACCAAAAGCCAAAGAAAAATTTAAGAAAACATATTTATAATTCTTTTACATCTATTATGTCTACTTTTAAAAATATTACTTCTCATAAATTAATTTTAAAATTTTTAATTGCTAGATTATTTTATAATGATGCCTTAGTTACAATTTTCGCATTTGGTGGAGTATATGCAGGTCATATAGGTTTTAGTTTTTTTGAGGTACTTATACTAGGAATAGTGTTAAATATTTCTGCTTGTATAGGTTCTTTTTTATTTGGATATCTAGAGGATAGAATTGGTGTCTATAAAATGTTAAATATGACATTATGGGTTTTATTTTTTTCAGTATTACTAGCATTTTTAGCTCCTTTTTTTGATTGTAATAAATTAATTTGTTTACCACCAAAGTTGACATCAGTAATTAATCCAAAAGTATTGTTCTGGATTGCAGGAACTTTAATTGGATTAATGCAAGGGCCAAATCAATCAGGAAGTCGGTCTTTAATGGCAAGACTTACTCCAGAATCTAAAAAAAATGAGTTTTTTGGATTTTATGCTTTTTCAGGTAAAGCAACCTCTTTCATTGGTCCTTTGTTATTCGGTATTTTAACTGCATCATTTGGTACTCAACAAGCAGGACTTATGATTGTGATTATATTTTTCTTATTAGGTATAATCTTTTTTAGATCTTTAAAATCTGTAATTTAAATTCTATATGGATCGTAAATTTGATATTATTGTTGTTGGTGCGGGCTTAGTAGGTCTTTCTACAGCTTTCAAAATTCAGCAAAAAATGCCCAATAAAAGAATCTTAATTCTTGAAAAAGAGACTTCAGTCTCATTACATCAAAGTGGGAGAAATTCAGGTGTTCTACATTCAGGTTTATATTATAATCCGGGTTCTTTGAAAGCAGATAATTGTGTTAAAGGTCGCCGTGAATTAGTGGATTTTGCTATTAAGCATAAAATAAAACATGATGTTTGTGGTAAACTTGTTGTAGCTACAAATCAAAAAGAATTATCTTTTTTGCCTAAGTTATTAAACCGTGGTATTAAGAATGGATTAAAAAAACTTGAAATCCTTAATCCAAGTGAAATGAAAGAACGAGAGCCATTTGTCTCTGGATTAGGTGCTATATTTGTTCCAGAAACAGGTATTATTGATTACAAGCAAGTCGCTCATAAATTAGTTGATTTAATTAAAAAGATAAATAGTAAAAGTGGTGTGATAACTAATTCAGAAGTGTCTGATTTTTACAGAAATGAAAAACATTCTGTAGTTGTTACAAATAAACAAAAATTTTATTGTGAAAATATTATTTTTTGTGCTGGATTATTTTCTGATCGTTTAGCTAAGAAGGATGGTTTAAAATTAGATTTAAAAATTGTTGGATTTCGCGGAGATTATTATACTCTAACGGATCAAGCAAGTCATAAAGTAAATAATTTAATTTACCCTGTACCTAACCCTGAGTTCCCTTTTCTTGGTGTGCATTTTACTAGAATGACATGCAATGAAATTGAATGTGGTCCAAATGCAGTGTTTACATTTAAAAGAGAAGGATATAAAAAAGGAGATTTTAATTTTAAAGATACCCTTGATGCTCTTAATTATTTAGGTACTTGGAAACTTTTTGCTAAGCATTGGAGATTTGGATTAAATGAAATCGTAAAAGCATCTTCAAAGAGAGTTTTTTTACATAATTTAAAAAAATTAATTCCTTCATTAGCTATTGATGATATAGTTGAAGGACGTTCTGGAGTACGAGCTATGGCTTTAGGTAGCAATGGAGATGTAATTGATGACTTTAAAATTGTGCAAGTTAATAAGAATATTCATGTTTTAAATGCACCATCTCCTGCAGCTACAGCATGTTTGTCCATTGGTGAAAGCATCAGTCAAATATATTTAAATCAAAAAAATTAAATTTTTCCTGTATAATTGTTGG